>Ga0256893_1000254_pt1 | contig 20313 bp, 17 predicted proteins | sample MC6MC0666MT_FD_190201 | JGI IMG/M metagenome (GOLD analysis project Ga0256893, IMG submission 190201) | Metatranscriptome of enriched soil aggregate microbial communities from Iowa State University, Ames, United States - MC6-MC0666-MT... | ecosystem: Environmental > Terrestrial > Soil >... | reverse complement strand
TCACCGTAAACAACTGGATGAGGCAATTTATCATCAAGAAATCCATCTTGGGGATTATTGTTTAGCCCAGCGTAAACGCGTGTACGATTATACCCGAAACTTAAATCCAGTGCAAAAAGCAGGTTTTTACCGAATCTATGATGGCGAATTGAGGCGTCTTGCTGATGATGATGATTTGCACCCTGCGCATGCAGAGGGTGGAGTGAGTATCTTTGCTGTCAGCATTGCATTGGCAATTATCGCGATTATTTTGTATTTCGCATTCTTACGTGCAACGATCCTTTAATTGGTACTAATATTGAAGTGATTCACGAGTTGCTTAACTTTACTCAAGCCCTTTTCTTGAATATGAGAAGAGGGCTTAAACTTTCATCTCTACACGCTATGATATCTATGCTGGGATTATTAAGCGCTGTCGTACTATCTATCAATTTTGATCTTAAAGATCATCTTACAGCCGATCTTCAGATGTCTTGAAGAAAGCCCTATATTTTTATGGTCAGGATGATAAACTATCTGTAATTAGAGGTAGTTCATGCAAAAATTCAAAGATTATTTTCAAAAATTATTCTATTCATTCCCTGTGGAAAAAATCTTGAATTGTTTTGTTGCTGTAATCATCGCATTGATGATTTTTCTTGCAATACTGGCTTTAACACGCCCAATTAATCCAAATCAATACAAATATGTTTTGCAATATTCACAACAAGCAAGCAATCCAAAGACACAAAAGATTGCCAATCAATTACGCAGCCAAGATCGTATTTATGTGGTTGAATATTTACGTCTATTACGTGCCTACCATTTTGAAAATCAACAAGTAAAACGATATCCAGCTGTGGATAGTAAAGATCCGCAATAATGGATAATATTTATTTGACTGATCCAGCTTGCGTACGAATAGTTTTTTGAATGATCAAAGTCGGGACATCCGGCATGGTATGCGTATCCATTTGCTGGTTTTGATTTGAACTGGATTGCTCTGGGGTGGTTAAATCAGCCTTCAACATGTCTTTTAACGCATTCTGATCCAGTATCGGTGCAACAACAACCAAAGTGAGACGGTCTGCACGAAGATGTTTTTGAATAGCTTTTTGAACTTGTTTGGTGGTAACTTGACTCAATTGCTTTTGATATTGGGTTAAATAATCCGCAGGAAGTTGATAAAAGCCAATCGATGCGATTTGTGCATTGATATTGGCATTGGAGCTGAAGGTCATTGGGAAAGAACGTAACATGCCTTCCTTAGTTTCTTCGAGCTGTTTTCTTTGTATTGGATTTTTTACAAAATCGCGTAAGGCCTGATGTGTAACTTTGATACTCTCCATCAATTGATTTTGTTCAGTGGAATAACTCAAGCTGAAGAAACCCTGAGCCAATGTGGAGGTCAAATTGCTATAAGCTCCATAGGTATAACCCCGTTTAACTCGAAGTTCTTTCATTAAAATGGAATTAAATCCACTTCCGCCAAACATTTGATTGGCGACTTCTAGTGCAACACGATCTGGATCACTGCGCTGAATCGCCAAGTGTCCCATCATTACGTTGGCTTGGGTTGAGTTAAACGGGATGTAATGGATATTAAAATCATCTTGATCTTGTGGTTCAGGAAGTGCTTGTGCAGCTTCACCTTGGGTGAGGTTTTGACTGATTAAATTGGCCAGTTGAGTTGCATCGGCTGAAGTTAAATTACCAGTAATAGCAATATTCATGTTTTGGGCAACAAGCAGTTTTTGTCGATACGCTCTAAGTAGTTCTGGAGTAATTTTTTTTAGGCTCCCATTGGTGCCAACAGTGGGCTCGGCATAAGGATGTTGTCCATACAGAGCACGATAAAAGCGAATATTCATAATCCGACTTGGATTTTCTTGAATTTGCTTCTGCCCAACTTTGGTATTGTTTAATACAAGATTTAAACCCGATGGATTAAATTGTGCATGATTCAGCACATGTAGCATGGTATTGATGGCAGGGTTTAATTTTTCAGGATCTGATAAGACCCGAAGTCGGACGACAAACATATCACGGTACGCCGTAACACTAAATTGAGCACCTAATCCTTCAAATGTTGACGCAATTTGTTTTGCTGTATATTGATCTGTCCCTTCAGTGATCAGTTTGGCTGCCATATTTGCCATACCATACAAGCCTTTTCCTAGTGCTTCATCTTGTGACGAACCTGCATTAAAGGTGAGTTGAATATCCACAATAGGCAGGTCGGTGGCTGAAACAAAAAGTGTCCTGACTTTTTGGTTGTTGGAGAGGTCTTGAACAAATGGCGCTTGGTACTGTTGATGTTTATCTAAATTTTTTAAGCTTTGTAAGGTCGAATTTGCTTTAAGTGTTGAATCATCTACAACAACCTCCGTTTCATCATGATTGTCTAATTCAACCTCCGCATAGTTAAGGGGGGAGTAGAGTAAGCTGATGAACACAAACAAGGGTATTTTTATCGAATAGGTCGAGAATGGATTAAAATTCATGAGAGATCCTTTTTTATTCTTTTGTACTTTCAGGCATTAAATACAAACTACTCAGATTGGCTTTGACAAAATAAATATTGGCAATTCGTTGTAAATCTTGTGGTGTCACTTTGTCATAATGTTTAGGTAATTCATCCATTAAACGAAAACTTAGGCCATTTACTTCCAAATTCCCAATCATATTGGCTTGTCCACCAATATCATCCTGACTATAGATTAAATTTGAAACGAAGTTGTTTTTGACACGATCGAGTTCAGTTTGATTGACCAATTCTGTTTTAAATAAATTCATCTCTTTTTCAATCGCTTTTTGTGCCTCATCCAGAGAAACATCATCACTTGGGATCGCGGAGATCATAAATAAACTGTCGCCACGATTATAGGGGTCATAACTGACACTGATTGCGGTCAGCACTTTCTTATCTCGAATCAGACGGTCTTGTAAACGAGCGGAGATTCCGCCATCCAGTAAGGACTGGATAATGGTTAGTGCGTAGGCATCTTGTGGGTTTTTTGCTGTGGCAATGGATTTGACATTCCAAGCCATAAATAAGTTGGGCACTTGTACTGGCAACTGCACTTCCATATGCCGATACCCCATTCGGTCAAACTCTAAAACATCATTACGGTCTGGAAGTTCCTTTTTGGGAATTGCTGCAAAATATTTTTCAACTTGTTTAAGTGCCTGTTCTGCATTGACATCTCCTACAATGACTAAAGTCGCATTATTGGGCGTGTACCATGTTTGATACCAATGTTTAAGATCATCCAGACGAATATTCTGTAGGTTTTTCATAAAGCCAATCACAGGTTGACGGTGGTGACTGGTTGGATAGGCGATCCATTTAAAACGTTCGTAGGCTAGATTTCGTGGATTATCATCTGTCCGTTGGCGTCTTTCCTCCATAACCACTTTGATTTCAGGATCAAAGTCTTGTTGTTTGAGGACCAGATTTGTCATACGGTCTGCTTCAAGTTCCAAAGCCAATGGAAAATACTTCTTGGGGTAAAGCTGATAATAGTTGGTGTAATTTGTATATGTGGCAGCGTTGGTGCGGCCACCATAAATACGACTTAAACGTGCAAACTCATCATCTGGAACCTTTTTAGTTCCTTTAAACATCATATGTTCAAGTACATGGGAAATACCAAGCACATTACCAGACTCATCACTACTGCCAACACCATACCAAATTTGAGTCATGACAATTGGAGAGCGATGATCTTCTCTGATAATCACTTTTAAACCATTTTTAAGTGTGGTTTCGAAAGTAGTCCTTGAAAGTTGGCTTTGAGGTGCTGCCTGAAGTTGAGTATTTATCGTGCTTAATGATAAAAAGAAGATTGGCGCAATGATAACTTTGGATTGTCTAAGAAGATTAAAGAATCTAGATTTCAGAATATACACAGATAACCCAAAAAATTATTTTAAATTTAGAACTATTCTTAAAAAATTAATGATTTAAAGCAAGGTTAGAATGTTGCATTTTGGTTTGCTTGTTTTATCGCTGCTTTAACTCTAAAAATGATGCAATCTATGCTAAACTCATTCTTTTTTAACGCTATGCTTTTCAAGGAATCGGCATGCAAGAACAGCAAAATAAATTCTTGATTGATGCGGATATCGGGGATGACGATGTCACATTACCTAGTTTACCAGCCGTCAATGTGCCTATTATTGAAAATAATGTAGAAACACCTAAAGCGGAACCTATTCAAACTGAAAGCCAAGCCGCACAGATTGAATCAGCTGATGAAAAATCCAAAGGTGGCTTTTTTAGTCGCATGAAAGAAGGTTTGACCAAATCGCGTAAAAGCCTTGCCGATGGTATGGTTAATATCCTGATTGGTGGTAAAGAAATTGATGATGAGTTGCTTGAAGAGGTAGAAGAGCAACTTTTGGTTGCTGATATCGGGGTAGAGGCGACTAAAACCATTATTACGAACTTGACTGAGCGTACGGAACGTGGTGATTTAATTTACTCACATTCATTGTATAAAGCGCTACAAGAAGAGCTAGTTGCTTTACTTGCGCCTCGTGTAAAACCATTGCATATCGATCCCAATAAAAATCCATTTGTGATTTTAGTGGTGGGTGTAAATGGTGTAGGTAAAACAACCACGATTGGTAAATTAGCCAAACGTTTACAAGGCGAAGGCAAGAAAGTCATGCTTGCAGCAGGAGATACCTTCCGTGCAGCAGCAACTGAACAACTTCAAATCTGGGGTGAACGTAACAATATTGCTGTCGTGGCTCAAGGCCATGGTGCAGATAGTGCTTCAGTCATTTTTGATGCCTTTGAAAGTGCTCGTGCCAAAGGTGTGGATGTTTTAATTGCCGATACAGCAGGGCGTTTGCATAACAAAAGTAACTTGATGTCTGAATTGACCAAAGTAAAACGTGTTATGCAAAAAATTGATGCAACTGCGCCACATGAAGTGATGTTGGTGGTGGATGCTGGTACTGGTCAAAATGCGATTAACCAAGTTGAAATGTTTGATGAAGCTGTAGGTTTAACTGGTTTAACCATTACCAAATTAGATGGAACTGCAAAGGGTGGTGTGTTGTTTAATATTGCCAGCCGTACCCATGTACCAATTCGATATATTGGTGTCGGCGAAAAGATAGATGATTTACGTCCATTCTCTGCAAAATCGTTTGTCGCAGCATTATTTGAAACAGATAAGTAATTTAGAAAACTATTTATCTTCAATGAGACTCCGCTTTATGCGGAGTTTTTTATTTTTTTAAGACTGGGGCTCTTGATAGTATGTTATTGGAAGAAGGCATTATAAGAATGTCATTGAGTTGTATTTTAATACTATGTCTAGAATCGTATGTCGAAATTTGCATATTTTTACCACAAAATAAGTAATGAAAAGCCCATAGGAAATTTGACATATTCTTATCGTTTTAAAGTACAAAGTACCTTAAAAAGGGGTTACAGAAACACGATGGCATTTTAAAAGACCCAATTTCACATATTGTTCTAAATATAGAACACATTGTTATGTATATAAGCATGACGAAACTAAGAATGATGCAATACACTCAAACCATGTTAAATAACACGACCCATTTGGTCATAGAAGGATTAACACCATGTCATTTTTAAATCAAATCAAACAACGCCGTACAATTTATGCAATTGGTAGAGATTTAAGCTTAGACCAAGCGAAAATTGAAGAAATCATCAAAGATGCAATCAAGCATAGCCCATCTTCATTTAACTCACAGTCTTCTCGTGCTGTGATTTTATTTGGTGATTCACATGTTAAATTCTGGACAATCGTTTTAGAAACTTTACGTAAAATCGTTCCAGCTGAAGCATTTGAAGGAACTTCGGGTAAGATTAACAGCTTTATCGCTGGTGCTGGTTCAGTGTTGTTTTATGAAGATTTAAGTGTGATTAAAGCTTTACAAGAACAATTCCCATTATATGCAGACAATTTCCCAGTATGGTCTGAGCATTCAACAGGTATTGCACAATTTGCAACTTGGACTGCATTGGCTGAAGCGGGTATTGGTGCATCTTTACAACATTATAATCCAATCGTAGATGAAGAAGTGGCGGCAACATTTGATGTGCCTGCTGACTGGAAACTTCGCGCACAATTAGTATTTGGTTCAATCGAAGCACCAGCGGGCGAAAAAACATTTATTGATGATGCAACACGTTTTAAAACTTTTAATTAAGTGAAGCATTTAGTTTTAAGTTGAGGTCTATCTCTTATTTAGCTTAGACTTTGCTATTCCAGAAACCTGTTTAGAATGAAAATTTTAAACAGGTTTTTTATGTGTAGCACTTTATCCGTGCTTGTCGCCAGATAATAGATAGACGCTGTATGATTAAAAGAGACAAATGTGTTTGCACAGCCACGTATTAGAATGAAACTTTAAATTTAATTTGTGTAGGGGATACCCCAGCTACACCTTGTAGGATTAAATAATGTAAAAAAGCATAAGTGCTTTAAAAAATTATGTGATTCCACCTTGTTGCTAAAGATTCTAATCATCTAAATTGAAACAATAAGATGAGATTTGAACAAATAGAAAAAAATATAAGTGAGTCGAACAATTCTTTACACAGAATTATGGATTGGTTTTATCGACATTTAGCGCTATTCATGGCTTAATCTTTGCTCAAGGAATAAAAGTGTATAAAAAATGGAGAAATTAGGGTTGATTCAGCACTTTGGTCTAATTTAGACATTTTAAAAAATTTATACACTGTTAAAAAGCGATTTAAGTTGATGATTTAGTTGATGGTGTTGCTGTATTTTTGATCGTTATTTTTTAAGTTAATATAGCTATTTTTTTAATTAAAATGATCACTATTTAGCAATGTGATAGTACTATTCAGCATGGTTTAAATCGGTATACTAGAAACTCTTGTTATAAAAAGTAGCAATATCAGGAAAGACAATGACTGCACGTATTCAAAAAGGCAAGTTAGCGATTGCTAAAGAACTTTACGATTTCATCGAAAATGAAGCACTACCAGGTTCTGGTTTAGATAGTGAAACATACTGGAAAAACTTTGAGCAAGTTGTTGTCGATCTTAGTCCTAAGAATAAGGCGCTTTTAGCGAAGCGTGACGAGATTCAGGCTAAAATTGATGAATGGCACCGCAACAATAAATTTGAACTTCAAGCTTATAAAGCTTTCCTAAAAGAAATTGGCTACTTATTACCAGAAGTAGAAGATTTTCAAATCAGTACAGAAAATGTAGATGAAGAAATCGCATTATTGGCTGGTTCGCAATTGGTGGTACCTGTGCGGAATGCACGTTATTGCTTAAATGCGGCAAATGCGCGTTGGGGTTCTTTATACGATGCACTTTACGGTTTTGACGTGATATCTGAAGAAGGTGGCGCAGAAAAAGGTAAAGGCTATAACCCAGTTCGTGGCGATAAAGTTATCGCATTTGCAAAGAATTTCTTAAATGAAACATTCCCATTGGCGAATGGTTCACATGCAGATGCAACAAAATATGCTGTTGAGGGCAAAAAACTTGTTGTCACACTCAAAGATGGTTCAACCTCGACTTTGGCGAAAGAATCACAATTTGTCGGTTTCAATGGTGACGAATCTGCACCCGTTGAAATTGTACTTTTAAATAATGGCTTACACGTTGTTATTGAAATTGATGCAAATAGCCCAGTAGGCAAAACTGATGCAGCGGGTGTAAAAGATCTTGTTTTAGAAGCTGCTGTTACCACGATTCAAGATTTAGAAGATTCGATTGCTGCTGTAGATGCAGAAGAGAAAGTAGAAGGCTACCGTAACTGGTTAGGTCTAATGAAAGGTACGCTTGAAGAATCAATTGAGAAGAACGGTAAAACCGTTACGCGTACATTAAATAAAGATCGTACGCATAAGAACTTGATTGGTGGTGAAACAACACTTCATGGTCGTTCATTGATGCTTCTTCGTAACGTTGGTCATTTAATGACAAACCCTGCAATCCTTGTAGATGGTGCTGAAATCTACGAGGGTATTATGGATGCTTTAATCACACCATTACTGACTTTCGCAGACATCAAAGGTCAAAACGAAAACAAAAACTCACGTAAAGGGTCAATGTATATCGTTAAACCAAAAATGCATGGTCCAGAAGAAGTTGCATTTGCTGTCGAATTGTTTGAACGTGCTGAACAAGCGCTTGGTTTGCCAGCGAAAACTTTGAAAATCGGGATTATGGATGAAGAGCGCCGTACATCTGTAAACTTGAAAAACTGTATTGCACAAGCAAAAGACCGTACAATTTTCATCAATACTGGTTTCATGGATCGTACAGGTGATGAAATTCATACCTTTATGGAAGCAGGTCCGTTCGTTCGTAAAGGCGAAGTGAAAAGCCAAATTTGGTTCCCAGCTTATGAAAACCGTAATGTTATGGTGGGTCTACAAGCAGGTTTACGTGGCAAAGCGCAGATTGGTAAAGGTATGTGGCCTAAACCTGACATGCTTTTAGACATGTATAAAACCAAAATTGAACATCCTGAAGCGGGTGCGAGCTGTGCATGGGTTCCTTCACCATCAGGTGCAGTGATTCATGCGATTCATTATCACCAATGTAATGTCTCAGCACGCCAACAAGAGTTATTGAAAACTGAAGCACTTCCGTTAGATGACTTGTTGACACCGCCTTTAGCGACAGATACAAACTGGACTGAAGAAGAGAAGACCAAAGAACTTGAAAATAACCTTCAAGGGATCTTGGGTTATGTTGTTCGTTGGGTTGATTTAGGTGTAGGTTGTTCTAAAGTGCCAGACATTAACAATGTCGGTTTAATGGAAGACCGTGCAACTTTGCGTATTTCTTCTCAACACGTTGCAAACTGGTTGCGTCATGGGATTGTGACTAAAGCGCAAGTTGAAGAAGTTATGCAGCGTATGGCGAAAATTGTTGATGAACAAAATGCCAACGATCCTGAATATAGCAACATGGCGCCTGGTTTTGATGGTTATGCATATAAAGCTGCTTATGATTTAGTATTCAAAGGTGGTGAACAACCGTCTGGCTATACTGAGCCATTATTACATGCATATCGCTTAAAGTTAAAAGGTTACACAGGCGATTAATTTTATCGTCTAATTTATTTTGTTTGATTATCAACAAAGCCTCTTCGGGGGCTTTATTCTTCTTATTGTTTATTTTAACTGTTGCTATGCTTTCATATATGAAATTTGTAGACGTGACTTTGAGTTTTAAGCCAATGATATAAAATCTCTGATACAATTTAAGGGAATTAATCATTAAGCTGAATTATAAATGACATCAATTCTGAAATTAGATGCGCTGAAGAATGCTGAAGTTGCGAGTACGCCATATCCGTATTTTGTAGTTGAAAATGCTTTGGCAGATAGTGAAGTCCAGGCAGTAATCCAAGACTTTCCTAAAATTGAACAAGGCGGAAGCTTTAACATCGAAGATGTAGAAATCAAGCCTAATTTTGATCGCTTTCTAAAATCATTGGATACACCAGAATTTCGTCAAATTTTAACAGATAAATTTGATGTCAATGTTATGGAACATCCGATGATGATTACTTTACGTGGCTACTCTCGTCAAAAAGATGGCCGGATTCACAGTGATTCAAAAAGCAAATTGTTGACGGTTTTAATCTATTTAAATGAATCTTGGGATGCGCCGAATGGACGTTTACGTATTCTCAATGACGATAAAGACATCAATAACTATGTGACAGAAATCAATGCAGGGCCAGGTTCACTGGTTGCATTTAAAGTGACTGACAATGGTTGGCATGGCTATATTCCTTATGAAGGGCAACGCCAATCCATTCAAATTAATTTTTTGACTAGCGAAAAAGCCAATGCAAAACATAAGTTTTTTCATGGTTTAAGCGCCAAAGTGAAAAAGATTTTTGGATAAAAGCAATGAGGGTAAACTTCGGTTTATCCTCAATTGAAATTGTGAACTGTTTCAATTTTTTATCAATGTCTAATGTTGTTATCAATAGATAGCGCGATAGATAAATTCAACAATTATAAGTCAGTATCTTAAATCTTATTATCATGTGTGCTAATTTTAAACCGATCAGCTTAATACAAGTTCAGCAGCTTGGCTTGCCTGCAGTTCCTTTCCCGTATGAAGAAGAAATATTTCCCAGCTTTCAAACGCCGTTGCTATTTAAATCCAATCAAGGGATTGAATGGCGTTTAGTCAACTTTGGTTTAGTGCCAAAATGGGCTGAGGATAAAGATGTTGCAAAACATACATATAATGCAAGAAATGAAACTCTGATGGAAAAACGCAGTTTTGTCGAGGCTTTTAGCAAGTGCCAATTTGGTGTGATCGCCGTGACAGAGTTCTATGAATCCAAATATATCAATGGTCGACCACAACGATGGGGTGTACGGCGTAAAGATGGTCAGGCTTTTTATATTGCTGCACTTTATGAGATTACTCGATTAAAAACTGGTGAAGTTGTTCGTTCAGCCGCCATGATTAGTATGGATGCCCACCTGCATCCGATGATGAGTGAGTTTCATGAACCTCGGACAGACAAACGTTCGGTGGTAGTTATTCCACATCATCGACTTGATGAATGGTTGGGCTTACAGCAGCCCAATATTTTGAGTTTTATTGAAGGGTTCCCTGTGGCTGAGTTTGAGTGTTTTTATTGCCCCAAAAGATCGAATAACAAAAACTCGCCACAGTTGAACATCTTCGATGAATAGCCTTAAATATTAATGTGCAAGGTTCTTAAAAATAATTTTTAAGTTTTCCATGGTTTTTTCAATTTGAAGTGGTGTTAGACCTTCAAATGACTTTTCAAGTACAACACTCATTAAGTCATTTATTTTTTGCGTCATTTGTTGTCCAGCTTCTGTTAAATGTACTCTTGTGATACGCGCATCATTTTCACACGAGTAAGTATCAACAAATCCTTCCTCTTTTAAGCGATAAACAATTTTGGTTATCGTCGACATTTTTGAAACGATCATTTCTGAGAGCTCAGAGACACTTGCATCTGGTTTGGCTTCTAACGCAACCAACAATCGTCGTCTAGAATGGTCTACCCCATACTTCTTAAGTACGTGATCTAAATTTAAAACATACTGCGAATGTACTTGAGTGATCCAGTAGTATGGGAAATTTTCGATATTAAAATTTTCAGCTGCAGGTAAAAATTTTGCATATTTTTTAGTCATTTAAGGGTCCCTGTTTTTGTAATTATTGCCATATCTTAAGCGGTAATCATATTTTACTTTGAATACTTGAATCAATATGTGATAGATCACTTAAAGAAAAAAACAAGTAAAATCGACGAAATGTAAATTTTGCTTGAACTAAACTTAAGTTAAAGTATTTAGTAAAGGCATTGTACGACTGTCTATAGATAGATGGAAATCAGTAATACTTTGCGAAAACTTAGTCGCTTCTTCATGCAATTTAGAATGAATATAATTCATTCTCTAGTGTTGCCGTGGAATAGAAAGTTTTAAACCAACCCCAAAGGCAGATTTTATTAAATGTTAATGAAAGTCCTTGTGTCATAGTACGATCCTAAGTATTTCAGCTTGCCTAATTATGAAAATTACCAATAAGATGTTGTTAAAAGCAAGCTCATTAGTTAAAAAAAATAACATCTTATGTTATTTTAACTGAAAAATAAAAGAAATCAACTTGGCTTAGCTCTAAATATTTTTTTTTGTTAAAATTTATTATATAAATTTATCAATTTTTTACTCCGTTAGTTGCCCTTATATCTAATTGAAAATAATTGATTAAATATAGTTATGATTAATATAGTCTACTAATTTAAAGGCTTCTACAAACATAGTTATACGTAATTTTTTACGAAAATACCAATGACATTTCTGTAATATTGATTGAAAAATAATTTGAATATGATGTATCGATATCTGTTAAAGACTATATTTGTAAAATGATGATTAGAAATACAGGAAATTTGCAGGTATCAGTCAGCTATACATATATAAACTTAAATAAATGTAAATTTTTTATGAAAAATAATTACAAGCCTAAGATATTGTGCATAATTATAGCAATTTAGTTGAAAAGGTATCATTCATGGATCCGTCGTCTTGTAGGTCGAATTTATTTTTCTCCAATTTATATATTTATAATAATAAGCAGGAGATCTAATAATGGAATTTTTATTAGACCCTGGAATTTGGGTTGGTCTTTTAACCCTAATAGTTTTAGAAATTGTACTGGGTATTGATAACTTAGTTTTTATTGCCATTCTTGCAGATAAACTTCCTCCTGAACAAAGAGATAAAGCACGTATCATCGGCTTATCTCTAGCATTAATAATGCGTTTAGGTTTACTGTCTATTATTTCTTGGTTAGTGACATTAACTAAACCTCTGATTGAAATTGGTGGTCTCTCTTTCTCAGGACGGGATTTAATTCTATTATTTGGCGGGTTATTCCTCGTCTATAAAGCTGTCACTGAACTGCATGAAAAAATAGAGGGTAAGCCCGAGGTTAAAAGTTCAGGGGCTGTCGTTTATGCAAGCTTTTGGGCTGTTGTTGCCCAAATCATTGTTTTAGATGCTGTATTCTCTCTCGATTCAGTGATTACTGCGATTGGCATGGTCGATAATATTTACGTAATGATGGCAGCAGTAACAATTGCTGTTATTGTGATGCTGATTGCTTCTAAGCCATTAACATCTTTTGTCAATAAGCATCCTACTGTCGTGATTCTGTGCTTAAGCTTTTTATTATTGATTGGTGTGAGCTTAATTGCTGAAGGTTTTGGTTTCCATATTCCAAAAGGTTATATTTATTCGGGTATTGGTGTAGCTATTTTAATAGAAGCTTTTAACCAGTTTTCTAGCCGCAATGTTGAAAAACATCAGTCGAAAACACCATTGCGTCATCGTACTGCTGACTCAATTTTAAAATTGATGGGAAGCAAACTTGATGCAGATTTATTACAAAACCCTGAGACTTTAGCAGCACAAAAAGCCTTTGGTGATGAAGAGCGTTATATGGTCGGTGGAGTGTTAACGCTTGCAGAACGTTCAGTTGCATCAATCATGACCCCTAGAAATCAAATATCTTGGATTAATCTTGAGGATGATGCAGAGAGTATTCGTCAGCAAATTTTGGCTGTACCGCATAGTTTATTTCCTGTGTGTCGTGGACAATTAGATAAAGTGGTTACGGTTATACGCGCTAAAGAGTTAATTGATGTACTGGATGAACCAGAGCAATTACAAGCCTTGCTTAAACGTAGTCGTCCGATTTTTATTTTTGAAAAAATGAAAGTGATTGATGCTATTCATACTTTAAGAACGTCTAAGGGTTCTTTAGTCTTGGTGAGTAATGAATTTGGTAATATCCAGGGTTTGATTTCTCCATTGGATGTGTTTGAAGCAATTGCTGGTGAATTCCCTGATGCAGATGAGCAATTGGAATTAATTAAACTGGATGATACGACCTGGAAAGCCTCTGGCATGCTGGATTTGTATCAACTTGAGCTGGAACTTGGTATGTTGGATCTAGTTCAGGAAGACTCAGGCTATTTTAGCGTGGCAGGTTTGATTTTAGATAAAACCCAAGGCGAAGCAAAAGTAGGCACTCAGATTGAACAAGAGGGCATTTGGTTTGAAGTCATCGAAATGGATGAAAATCGGATCAAAACGGTAAAAATTACCCGTCCAGAGCAATTTTCGTAACTGTTTTGCGATTAAATCGTAAGCAGATATAAAAGACTAAAAAATGCCTCATTAATGAGGCATTTTTTTGAATAAAAAGAGCACTTAGATAGGATTACTTATCTAAGTACTTAAAACTAAAAATTAATTAAAAATATTTTTTGTCATAATTGGCCATAAATTTTGATGTGACTTCCTAAACATTAACATATGACCAATGGCTTTATGACCTGTATCTTTCGGTTTAAGCTCTATCATTTCAGTGGGGGCTTCTGGATACAAACGAAGTAGGTCTTTGACATTGGCTTCAGTGGCGATCTCATCGTCCGATGACCAATACACCGTAATTGGGCATTGAATTTCGTTGTGATAGTCCTCGAAAATAGTTTTACCTATAGCGTTCATCACATAACCGGGTTTACTGCAAAATTCCGCCCATTGTTTTGCAACATTTTTGGGTAAATTTTCTCCCATTCCTAAAAACTTAGTAGCACCATAGCCTTTGACTAAACTTGAAATAGGAAAGATCATGTTAAACATGACAGGTGCCATACGTTTGGTTCTCCCTTTAAGTCCTTTTACATGTCCTGTAGAGCCTGAAATTGCAATCACTTGAGCTACTTTCTTGTAGTTGGAAACAATGCCTAGTAATTGCCCCCCAGCACTATGACCTAAGAGTATGACTTGTTCTTTGCCTGTCTTATTCAGCAAAGTTTCAATAGCAGCAGGAATATCCAGTTGTCCCCAATCTTGGATACTTGCTGTGGACTGACGAATAGGACCATGTAAGGAGTCACCTATACCACGGAAATCGAAAACCAGTACATCTGAACCTTGTTGAGCAAGCCACTCTATAAAGTGATGATAAAAGCTCTGAGTAATACCTGTGGCAGGACAAACCAAAATAGGCAAACGATTAGTTGATTGTTTTGCCGGATAAAAACGTGCAGTTAAGCTATAGCTATCTGCACAAGTTATGGTTAAATTTTCAAATGTATTCATAACAATTCTATGAGTATGCTTTAATGATTACTTTACACAAGTTCCAAAAAGAAACTTGTGTAAAGTATGACTTCTGAGTCAAATGCAATAAAAAATATTTTAAGTAATTTGAATAAAGGTGTTTTAAATGGATTTGGTGAGTTTGGATTTGTCGGTAAAGTTAGCGTTAATATTTAGTGGAATTTATCTATGGATAGGCATGTTGACAGGCGTTTGGAAGTATTACCAAATCAGCCGTTCAGAAATTGCCCGAGCGCATTATTATGTTGATATCGCACATCGCAGTAGTTTGCTTTATGCTCCAGCCACTTTGATTTTAGCGGTGATGGCATATTGTTCAAGCTGGACTGAAACAATAAATTTGATATTTGTTTTGGTCAATTTATTCTTTTTTAGCTTTTCAATCGCCAGTTATGTTTTGCATGGTTTCTTGAAAGATACGACCAACCAATTTAAGCAACCACATCAATTAGGAACAGTGCAATTACCGAAAATATTGTTACGTATAGCAATGCTGTTATTGGTGTTAGGAGAGATTGTTGCGACTGGTGGATTATTACTTGGAATGTTTATTACTTTATTTTAATAGTTAATTTTTATAATTTTCTTATTTAAGATGGATGCATGGCATCCATCTTTTATTCTGTAATCTTCGCAAGTTTACGAGATTTATGGTCGACTACATCCCAAACATAGAAGGCAGCAGAAACGACTAATGCATAGGCAAAAAATTCAGGTTTTAAATTTCCTTGAATGAGTCCATGAATTAATAGTGTCATTAAAAGTGCAAGCGTTGTACTTAGATAGATGACCAGTTTCGTATTTGTCTTCAAAGAATTAATGAAGACTTGCTTATTGAAATGTATTGATAACATCTCCATCCCTCCTGTCTGCTCGACAAAAACCACATTGTTTTAGTCTGGATTGGTTTATTCAGTTGTACCATATCTAATAATTATTTCAAGAGCAAATACCTCTATTATTCAAAATAATTATGACATATTTATTACAAGTGATGATTATTTTATAAAAAATGAAAATATGTGTAATTTTTTTGATAAATGGCGTAATAGTTGTTGAAGTAGTGTGAGCTAGTTATCAAAATAAAATACAATACCTTAATAGGTCTTGAAAGTGTTTTCGACTAAAGTTGATAAAAAATTATGCAATATTTATGCAAAAATCGAAAAAAAGACAATTTTTTTTCAAAATAATTCAATTTTAGCAAGAATAGGTGTTAAACCAATAAAAAAAATGCAAGCGTCTACTGAATTTAGCTTTATGAAGAGAAAATTGAGTTTTTCAATTTTTCGACAAATGTTCTTATACACATAGAGCAAAACTTGATTTGATCTATTCAGGTTCATTGATCACATGTTTGAAGCACTAAGATGGATCAAAGAACGCTTTAAAAATTGTGTCGCAAACAATAACGGCCTGTGGGGTAAACATGACAATTATTGATCACTGTTAAAATAAGATTTGGGTAAAATCAAATTTTAAGGATGATAATTAAAAAGCTTTATTTTTTAACTTTATCAATTACGACACAGATGATTAACACGATCAATGATGGGATCACCCATGCAAGGTTCTGTTCATTTAACGGTAAGTTTTGAATCATCAAAGGTAAGCTGTCTTTAAAGCTTGTGACTTTAATTCCTTCAATAAGACCAAATAAAAATGCAACGCCAGTAACAGGTGCGATAACCGTGGTTGGGTTATTGAATTTACCCCAAAAGAAGCTTAATAGAATGACCACAATCGCGGGTGGGTAAATTGCACTGAGTACAGGCACTGAAAAAGCAATCAGTTTGGTTAACCCTAGATTTGAAATCACCAATGAAAATAACACCAAAATAACCACTAAAACTTTATATGGAATTTTTGTCAATTCAGAGAAGTATTCAGCACATGCGCAGGTTAAGCCAATCGCAGTAACCATACATGCAATAAAAATCAAAGCTGTCAGGAATAAAGAGCCTAAGTCACCAAAAGCATGTTGAACATAAGCATGCAGGATCACTGCGCCATTCTCAGCATTTGGAGCAGCATCATGACTGCCTAAACCTAGTTTAAATAAGCTGAGATAAACCAGCGTTAAACCTACACCAGAAATCAAACTTGCAATAATGGCATATTTGGTTACGAGTTTTTTGTCTGTTACACCACGAGAATGGATGGCATGAATAATAACAATACCGAAAACCAAAGCACCTAAAGTGTCCATGGTTAAATAACCATTCACAAAACCTTCAGAAACAGGGCTGGTTGCGTAATTGTTGATTGCAGGAGAAATTGAACCAGTAGGGATCAGAAATGCTGCAATACCTAAAATTGCGAGTGCAACAATTTTTAGTGGTGCAAGAATATGACCCACTGTATCCAATAATTTATTTGGATAAAGAGAAACTAAAGTCACAAATGCAAAATAGATAACACTATAAATAAATAATGCTGTACCACCATTGCCAAAGTATGAGGAAAAACCAATTTCATAAGAAACAGTTGCGGTACGTGGTGTCGCGAATAATGGTCCAACCGAGAGATAACATACTACGGTCAGTATTAAACTTGCGACTTTACCTAAAGGCGAGCTTAAAATCGCAATAGAACCTTCAGTTTTAGAAAGTGCCATAATGGTAATAACAGGTAAGCCTACAGCCGTGATTAGAAAACCAAGCGCTGCGAGCCATACATGTTCACCGGCTTGTTGAGCAACAATGGGTGGAAAAATAATATTGCCTGCCCCAATAAATAAGGCAAAGGTCATAAAGCCTAAAGCAATAATATCCTTGGTACGGAGATTAGTCATAAACTGTGGTTGAAAAAGCAAAACAGCGATTTTAGTAGAAATAGCTTATTTTTTGTATTTTATTTTATGGATAATATTCCCATTTTTTATAAATTTTAACCAATTAGTTATATTGATTATATTTATGTGGATGATTCACAGTTAATTTTCAAAAATCAAAATTTTTAAAAAATATAGAGTGTGAAAGAACATTATAGGGAGAAATTATACTTATTCTAAAATTTGTGTGCTTGATTTTGCATTTTTATTGAATATGATAGGCGGTAAATTGCCCTAAACGTATTGAAAAGGCATATAATATTTTTTCACTTTTGCGGACAGATCCAATGAAAGCTTCTACAGTCACCATTAAAACCGAACAAGACCTTGAAAAATTAAGAGTGTCGGGGCGTTTAGCTGCTCAAGTTTTAGCAATGATTGGTGAATATGTGAAGCCAGGGGTGACGACTGAGTATTTAGACGATATTTGCAATGATTTTATTGTCAATACGTTGAAAGTGATCCCTGCAAATATTGGATATTATGGTTATACCAAAACCACCTGTATTTCTCCAAATGAAGTGGTCTGTCACGGTATCCCATCAAAACACAAGGTTTTAAATGATGGTGATATTATCAATATAGATGTTGCGATTATCAAAGATGGTTATTTTGGTGATACCAGTCGTATGTACTATGTGGGTACAGTTAAACCTGAAGCGAAAAGACTGGTTGAAACGACTTATGAAGCGATGGTGGCTGGAATTCATATGGTTAAACCCGGTGCAACACTTGGGGATATTGGTCATGCGATTCAACAAGTTGGGCAACGTGAAGGTTATACGATCGTTCGTGAATATTGTGGTCATGGGATTGGTAAGATTTATCATGAGCAACCTAACGTATTACATTATGGTCAACCCGGGCAGGGCTTAGTGCTTAAAAAGGGTATGGTTTTTACCATTGAACCGATGATTAATGCGGGGAAATCTAGTGTCAAAGAGTTGAAAGATGGTTGGACTGTGGTCACTGCGGATAAGTCACTGTCAGCGCAATGGGAACATATGGTTGCAGTCACAGATACGGGCTTTGAGTTGCTTACACCGTGGCCTGAAGGCACTGGAAGCTACCCGGAAATTTGAACTTTAGACTTTAGTCTATTGAATGAATTGTGATCGATGATTTATTGTTTTTTTATCTTTAAAAATGATATTGTTATCACTTTATTTAATAGAAATGTGACTATTTCTGGGGATATTTCCGTTTAAGAAATATCCAATAAGTGTTTTTAAGTATTGGTTTAAATATTAACCAATCGCTAAGATAGCTTCCAGATTCTCGCTGTAGTTTCTATTGTTGTTCCAAGCTTTCTAGCTTACCCATCCTAGGGTAAGCTTTTTTTTGTCTATCGCTTCTCGATTTGCTTTGATTCGACAATTGAAAATTTAAAATAAGATGAATGAGCCTCCATTCATCTTATTGATCAAAATGCTATTTTTTAAGTTTAAAGTTTAAAATAAACGAAACAGCGAATCCAAATAGGAGTCCCCAAAAAGCGGAACCAATCCCAAAAAACTGAACACCTGATGCACTGAATAAGAAGGTGAGCAGTGCGGCTTCACGATCTTTGACTTCATGAAATGCAATCGCAATATTATGGCTAATCGTACCAAACAAGGCGATCCCCGCTAATGCCACAATAAAAAGATGTGGAAAAGACATCAATAGACTTGTCAATGTTGCCGCAAATAGCCCCATCAAAATATAAAAGAAACCACAGCTCATGCCAGCAATATAGCGCTTCGCAGGGTCTGGGTGAACTTGGTCATCCAGACTGACTGCAGCACTGATTGCAGCAATATTCACGGTATAACAGCCAAATGGTGCAAGCAAAGTCTGCGCTGTACCTGTCCAACCAATAAGTTGGTTAACATGGGGTTTATAGCCATAACTTTTAATCATCGCAATCCCTGGTAAATACTGAGATGCCATATTGATTACAAATAAAGGCAGTGCCAATCCGAGAATTGCAGACCATGTGAACTCAGGTGTCATCCATACTGGTTTTGCCAATCCCCACTGTAAGGTTGGAACATGAAACTCCATAAAAAATGGACAAATGATAATTCCTGCGATCACGGTAATCACAATACAATAACGAGCCCATAGCCGTTTAGTGACGATATAAACCGTCAAAAGGCTGAGAATAAATGCCCAGTCGTTTTGCATACTGGCAAATAGAGCAATACCAAACTTGAGTAATACACCTGCCAGCATGGCACTGGTCAAACTCTGAGGAATATACGAAATAATTTTTTCAAATATGCCTAAAAAGCCTAGTGTGGCGGTCAGTAAACCACTCACTAAGAAAGCACCAATGGCTTCATAGAGTGAGTAGCCGCTGGCAGTGGCAATGATGAGTGCAAGTGCAGCGGTTGACCATGAGGTGGCAACAGGATATTTGAATTTCCAAGAAAGAATTAATCCTGAAAGACCTATACCTAAACCGAGTGCCCAAAACCAAGAGGTAATTTGTTCAGGGTTTGCGCCAAGTAATTGAGCTGCTTGTATGACGAGTACAGCCGAAACACTGATACCAATTAAAAAGGTAATGAAACCTGCAAATACAGCAGGTATAGAGAAGTCTAGGAGTAACTTTTGCATGATCCCTTGCTTTTAAATTGGATTGAATGGTTGAAAATGCAACCATCATACAGGGATCATTTTAAAGCTTATAGGGTTAATTGGAATTAAATATAAAAAGTAAATATAAAACTGATTAGATTATCATTATGAGAGAATATGGCTTTTTTAATCTAGAACTATCTTAGTTGAAAACAATGTATAGTCAAACCACCTAATTATTCATA
>Ga0256893_1000232_pt1 | contig 21346 bp, 19 predicted proteins | sample MC6MC0666MT_FD_190201 | JGI IMG/M metagenome (GOLD analysis project Ga0256893, IMG submission 190201) | Metatranscriptome of enriched soil aggregate microbial communities from Iowa State University, Ames, United States - MC6-MC0666-MT... | ecosystem: Environmental > Terrestrial > Soil >... | reverse complement strand
GTTCTGCGTGATCGCGTCGGACGCGAGGGCGGGGTCCGCCGCGAGCGTCGCCGAAGCGTTGGGAGGAGATGTTGGAGAAGAGTCCGCTGGACTCGCCGCGTTATTCGCGACCACGCCCGGCGATGAAGACGCATTACTCGACGCGGAATCATCCGCGCCGCAACCGTTCAGCGCTAACGTTGCGAGCGCAACGAACAGCGCGCCAGCGAGGCGTTTGTCTCTTCTCATGTCTGCATCCAGTTTCGTGAGAGCGGATGCAGTCTCTAACCCTTTCAAGAAATAATTGTGAAACGTTTGCGAGTGGGAAAAATGACTCGCGTTTGTGAGTTCTTCGAAAGGAACCGGAAAGTGATAAGTAGGAGAATGGACACGTTAGCGCCATCTGCTTGACGTTCAGGCACACCGAAACATAGCAACCGCCTTGCAAGAGTGCTCACGCCATGACACGCATTGAACGACCTTTCGACATGACGCATCTCGAAGACGAATGGCTTGAAGCCGACGGCTTCGGCGGCTTCGCATCCGGAACCGTGGGCACGCTGCGCACGCGCCGTTACCACGCGTTGCTGCTGAGCGCCACGCGAGCGCCGGGTGGCCGCATCGTGCTCGTGAACGGCATCGAAGCATGGCTCGAAGCGCAGGGCGAGCGTTATCCACTCAGCATGCAACGCTATGTGCCCGATGTGGTCTATCCCGACGCGGCGGCGAACATGCTCGACTTCACCACGGAACCCTGGCCGACATGGCGCTTCCAGTTCAATGCGGAAATCGTTGTCATAGCCGAAGTGTTCGTCAGCAAGGCGACGTGCGAAACGGTATTGCGCTGGAGGTGGCAGCGTACGCAAACGGCATCGCAAGCAAGTGGGCTCACGTTGAAAGTGCGACCGCTGTTATCGGGCCGCGACTATCACGCGCTGCATCATGAGAACGCCGCGTTTGACTTCAGCGCTCAAACCGGTAGCAATGCCGGCTGCGTAAGCTGGCAACCGTATGGAGATCGGCCGCGTATTCATGCGACGACGAACGGCGTCTACACGCATGCGCCCGATTGGTATCGCAACTTCTGCTACGTTCGGGAGCGCGAGCGCGGGCTCGATTTCAGCGAAGATCTGGCAACGCCCGGCGTCTTCAGTTTCGATCTCGCAGAGGCGCAAGCAGTGATGATCCTCAGCGCGTCGGATATGACGACCGCACACGCTGCGGCAACGAGCCATGCCGATCAACTGGCCGGCGTCGAAGAACAACGTCGCAATGCCTTCGGCTCGCGTCTGCAACGATCCGCCGACGCCTACGTCGTGCAGCGTAACGAAGGCCGCACGATACTCGCGGGTTTCCCATGGTTCACCGACTGGGGCCGCGATACGTTTATCGCAATGCGCGGCTTGCTGATTGCAACAGGCCGACTCGACGCTGCCGAAGCGATCCTTCTCGAATGGTCTGGAACATTGTCCGAGGGCGTGCTGCCTAACCGCTTTCCCGATTACGGCGATGCACCGGAATACAACTCGGTCGATGCATCGCTGTGGTTTATCGTCGCTGTGCACGACTATCTGGCGACGAACCACGCGGGCGCCGCAACCATAAAGCGTCTGCAGCACGCGGTCGAAGCGATCCTCACGGGCTATACGCAAGGTACGCGTTTCAACATCAAGGCCTCTGCGGAAGATGGTCTGCTATGTGCGGGCGTGCCCGGCATGCAGCTAACGTGGATGGACGCGAAGGTCGGCGATTGGGTCGTTACGCCGCGTATCGGCAAACCGGTGGAAGTGCAGGCGCTGTGGATCAACGCGTTGCGCATTGCAGCAACGTGGAACTCGCAATGGCAGTCGCCGGCCGAGCAGGCATTGCAAGCGTTTCTTAAACGCTTCATCGACCCGTCCACGCAAACGCTTTTCGACAACGTCGATGTGGATCATGTAACCGGCACTGTGGACCGCTCGATTCGCCCGAATCAGATTTTCGCGGTTGGCGGTCTGCCTTTTGCATTGCTAGGAGGCGCGGCGGCGCGCGCGGTGGTCGATCAGGTTGAAGCGCAATTGCTCACGCCGCTCGGCTTGCGCACGCTTGCGCCGTCGGACCCTGCTTATCGCGGCCGCTACGGCGGCGCGCCTTACGAACGCGATGGCGCCTATCATCAAGGAACGGCGTGGCCGTGGCTGCTCGGGCCGTTCGTCGAGGCCTGGTTGCGCGTGCGCGGCAATTCACCAGATGCGCGCCGGGAGGCCCGGGCACGATTTCTCGATCCGCTACACACGCATCTCGATCACGCCGGTCTCGATCACATTTCCGAAATAGCCGACGGCGATGCGCCGCATGCTCCCGCAGGCACACCGTTTCAGGCGTGGTCGCTTGGAGAACTGCTGAGGATGGAGTACCTGCTTGCCGGGTTGGATCGCACCGGCGCTTAAACCGCGCTACGATGTGTGTCTCTCCGCCAAGCCCGACGCAAGGACGCTGTCATGCCACCGCTGCGCGCTGCGAATCTGTTAGACACCACTGAAGGCTCACGCCTGCATTCGGCGGACTGCGCCCACTGGCAGCGCTGGGGACCGTACCTCAGCGAGCGCCAATGGGGCACCGTACGCGAGGACTACAGCGCGGACGGCACGGCCTGGGACTACTTTCCGCACGACCATGCGCGCAGCCGCGCGTACCGTTGGGGCGAAGACGGCATTGCCGGATTCGGCGACGACACGCTGAGCTGGTGCGTGTCGCTTGCGCTGTGGAATCGCAAGGACCCGATCCTGAAGGAGCGGCTCTTCGGTCTCACGAATGCGCAGGGCAACCATGGCGAGGACGTGAAGGAGTTGTACTTCTACCTCGACGGTACGCCCACGCATTCATACATGCGCATGCTCTACAAGTATCCGCACAACGCTTTTCCGTATCAGGATCTGATCGAGGAAAACGCGCGACGTGGCGGTGACATGCCGGAGTACGAGATTCTCGACACCGGTGTGTTCGACGACTTGCGCTATTTCGACGTGCAGGTCGAATACGCAAAGCATGCGCCGAACGACATCGTCATGCGCGTGACGATTGAGAATCGCGCGGATGAGCCAGCGTCGCTCGATGTGCTTCCGCAAATCTGGGCGCGCAATTCGTGGTCGTGGAAAGAGAACACGGACAAACCTTCGCTGGTTGCGGGCACCGACCATAACGGTCACGCGCAATTGATCGGTCATCAGCATGGGCAGGAACCGATCGTCGTCACGGCCTGGTCGAACGACGTGCCGCAAGTCACGTGGCTCTTCTGCGAGAACGACACCAACGTGAAGCGGCTGTTCGCCATGGAGGCCGAAGGGCCGTTCAAAGACGGCTTCAACGACTACCTCGTGCATGGCGACCAGCAAGCGGTGCGTCGCGAGCATGGCACGAAAGCCGGCGCGCATGCGCCGATCGAACTTGCTCCGCACGGCCGCGCAGTGGTCTACATGCGTTGGCGTCCGGAAGCGAGCCCCGACGCAGTGCCTCTCGACGCCGATGCACTCTTTGCAAAGCGGATTGCCGAGGCCGACGAATTCTACGGCGCGCTGCAGCACGACATGAATGACCCTGACGCGCGCCTGGTGCAGCGTCAGGCGCTGGCGGGCATGCTGTGGTCGAAGCAGTATTACCGGTATGACGTGCATCGCTGGCTGGAAGGTGACCCTTTGCAGCCAAAGCCAGCGGCCGGACGCAAGCGTGGGCGCAACGCGGACTGGATGCATTTGTGCAACGCGGACATCGTGTCGATGCCGGACAAATGGGAGTACCCGTGGTACGCGTCGTGGGATCTCGCGTTTCATGCAGCAGCGTTCGCGCTGATCGATCCAGCGTTTGCGAAGCGTCAGTTACTGCTGCTGGTGAAAGACCGCTATCAGCATCCAAATGGACAATTGCCCGCTTACGAATGGGCGCTGGGCGACGCGAATCCGCCCGTGCATGCGTGGGCCGCGTGGCGCGTGTATGAAATCGACCGTGCGCTCACCGGTAAGCCAGACCGCGATTTCCTCGAGCTGATCTTTCATAAGCTGCTGCTCAATTTTTCCTGGTGGGTGAATCGCAAGGACGCCGACGGCCACAACATTTTTCAGGGCGGTTTTCTCGGTCTCGACAACGTGGGGATCTTCGATCGCTCGTCGCCGTTGCCAACCGGCGGTCACATCGATCAGGCGGACGGCACCGCGTGGATGGCCGCTTACGCGCTCGACCTGATGCGCATTGCGCTCGAACTTGCGTATGCGAACCATGTGTTCGTCGATATCGGCGTGAAGTTTTTCGAGCACTTCCTGTACATCGCGCAGGCCGTGAGTTGCGACGACGGCTGCGATACCGGACTGTGGGACAGCGAGGACGAGTTCTTCTACGACAAGCTGCGCCTGCCTGACGGCAGCAGCGTTCCCATGCGTGTACGCTCGATTGTCGGCCTCATTCCGCTCTTCGCCGTGCACGTGCTCGAAGAGCGCTTGCATGGTCACTTGCCTGGATTGCGGGATCGGCTAGTCTGGTTCCTCAAGCATCGTCCGGACCTCGCAAAGCTGGTTTCGCGCTGGGACGAGCCGGGCAAGGGCAACGCGCTGCTGCTGTCGGTGTTGCGCGGGCATCGTATGAAAGCGCTTTTGCGGCGCGCGCTCGACGAGAGCGAATTCCTCTCCGATCATGGCGTGCGCGCGCTGTCCCGATACCACCGCGATCATCCGTTCGTCTTCAACCACAACGGCAACAGTTTTACCGTCAAATACCTGCCGGCCGAATCGGACACGCGCGTGTTCGGCGGGAATTCGAACTGGCGCGGTCCGGTGTGGATGCCGGTCAACTATCTGTTGATCGAATCGCTATACGAATTCCACCGCTATTACGGCGACGAATTCCGCGTCGAATATCCAACCGGTTCGGGCCAGAAGTTCTCGCTGTGCGAAATCGCCGACGAACTCGCACGCCGCGCGACCACGCTGTTCCTGAAGAACAAGAACGGCGAGCGTCCGGTAATGGGCGCTTATCCTTTGCTGCAAGCCGACCCCCGTTCGAGCGATCTGGTTCTGTTCCATGAGTATTTCCACGGCGACAATGGACGCGGCGTCGGCGCTTCGCATCAAACAGGCTGGAGCGGACTGGTAGCGCTGCTGTTGCAACCGCGTGTCATGGCCGCTTCCGGCAGCGTCCCGCGCGCGGGCGAGGCCGGGCGCGCGCCGATTCCGACTGCGCCGTCGGCACCGGCGCGCGAGGTCGAGCCTGAAACGGCGTCTGCGTTGGCGACAAGTTCCGTCAAATAGCGCGCTACCGTTTTGAACTGTGTGGCTGCGGGCGTGGTCTTTCAAGTATTGCCACGTCCGTTTCATTGGCTTCTTCAAGTGAATCCCATGCCGACTACACCGAATCCTCAAGCCGCTAATCCTTCGAACGCAGACGCTGACGGCAACGTTGCTGTGGAGCGCAGTTGCAAAGTCAGTGCGAACGCGCACGGTGAGCCGCCGTCGCCTGCGGGCAAACGTCCCGCGCCGCCTTGCACGCTGGTGATCTTCGGCGCGGGCGGCGACCTTACGAAGCGCCTGCTGATGCCCGCGCTTTACAACCTCGCGGTGGACGGCCTGCTCGACAACGGCATGCGGATTGTCGGCGTCAATCATGGCGCGCGAGAGACGGCCGAGTGGCGGGAAGACCTGCACCAGTCGCTGCAAAAATTCGCCGCCGACAAGGCCAGCACCTTTCACGCCGGCAAGCTGGATGACAACGCGTGGAACTGGGTGGCGCAACGCCTCGAATATATGGCCGGCGAGTTCGAGACACCCGACACCTTCGCGCAGCTCAAGCAGAAACTCGCTGACGCGCCGGGCGGCAATGTGATTTTTTATCTGGCGGTCACTTCGCGTTTCTTCAAACCGATCGTCCAGCATCTGGGCGAGGCGGGTCTGCTTAAAGAGGGCGATGGCTTTCGCCGCATCGTGATCGAAAAGCCGTTCGGCACCGACCTTGCAACAGCACGCGATCTGAATGCGCATATCCTTTCATATGCGAAGGAATCGCAGATTTATCGCATCGACCACTTTCTCGGCAAGGACACGGTGCAGAGCATTCTCGCCGTGCGCTTTGCCAACGCGCTATTCGAACCGGTATGGCGACGCGAATATATCGACAGTGTGCAGATCACGGCGGCGGAAACAATCGGCGTGGAAGGGCGCGGCAAGTTCTACGAACAGACCGGCGCGTTTCGCGACATGGTACCGAACCACCTGTTCCAGTTGCTCGGCATGGTCGCCATGGAACCGCCCAATTCATTCGATGCGGAAGCCGTGCGCGATAAAAAGGCCGAAATTTTCGACGCCATCTTGCCGCTGACGCCGAATGACGTCGTGTTCGGTCAATACGAAAGCGGCGCTGCAGGCGTGGGTTATCGTGAGGAGCCGGATGTTGCGCCGAACAGCACGACGGAAACGTATGCCGCCGCGCGCGTGTTCGTAGAAAATTGGCGCTGGGCCGGCGTGCCTTTTTATCTGCGCACGGGCAAGCGGCTCGCCGCGCGCCGCACGGAAATTTCAGTGCAACTGAAGCCCGTGCCGTTTCGTCTGTTCCGCGACACGCCTGTCGATGCGCTTACGCCTAACGTGCTGACTTTGCGCATCGACCCTGCGCACGGCACGAGCTTCGACTTCAACGTAAAAACGCCGGGTCCGGTAATGCAGATCGGCCCGGTACAGTCTTCGTTCGATTACGGCGATTTTTTCGCGGAACGCGCGAACGTAGGCTATGAAACGCTGCTGTACGACTGCATGCTCGGCGACGAGACGTTGTTCCAGCGCGCCGACAGCATCGAAACGAGCTGGTGCGCGGTGGACGATGTGTTGCATCCGAAAGCGGGCGGCGCGGTCCCGGTGCACGGCTATGCGGCCGGCAGCGAAGGGCCCGCCGAAGCGGACGCGCTGCTGGCGCGCGACGGCCGCGCGTGGCGTCCGTTGAAAGCGGGCGCGGTCCAGAAGAAGTAATGCCATGAAGCACAACCACACATACGGGGTAACCGTGGCGACATCCAAAGCAAACGCGGCAAAGGCGAAAAACGCGGCAAAAGCGACAAACGCGGCAAAAGCGACAAACGCCGCAACGCAGGCCAAAGCTGCGCAAGCAGCAACGAGTGACGAGCGGATTCTCGCAATCGACGTCGGCGGCACCGGCCTGAAAGCGGCCATTATCGACGCGGACGGCAAGATGCAGACCGAGCGCTTGGTGTCGCGACACCGCATCCGTGCACGCCCGATCAACTCGTCGATGCGTTGGCGAAACTCGTGGAGCCGCTGGTGGCAAAAGCGCCGCCCGCGCTGATGTCGATCGGCTTTCCGGGCGTGGTGCGCAACAACCGCATTCTCACGGCGCCGCATTTCGGCGTGGAAGGTTGGCACGACTTTGCGCTTGCCGATCTGCTCGCGCAAAGGCTCGGTGGTTTGCCGGTCCGCATGATCAACGACGCCGAAATGCAAGGCTTCGCCGCAATTGAAGGCAAAGGACTTGAATTCGTCCTGACGCTCGGCACCGGCGCGGGAACGGCGCTCTTTCGCGACGGCGAACTGATGCCTCATCTGGAGCTCGCGCACCATCCGGTGAGCAAGAAAGGCGTTGCTTACGACGAATACATTGGCGACGCCGCGCGCGAAAAAGCTGGGAACAAGCGCTGGAATCGGCGCGTTGAAAAAGTGATTCGAATTCTCGAATCACTGGTGAATTACGACAAGTTGTGGATCGGCGGCGGCAACGCGGCACGCCTGACATTCCAATTGCCGGCGAACGTGGCGACGGTTTCGAACGACGCGGGCATTGAAGGCGGCGCGCGGCTATGGCATCCACGGTCGGTGCGCGAAACGCGGCAGCTTCCCGAAGCGAACGCGCGCGTTGGCAAATTCGAATAATTCGAACTCACGTCAATGGCGAATAACCGGGAGCAAGCAGTAATGATTCGACGCGCTTACGTTGGCACTGCGCGGCGCCTGATGTCTGCCGGCGTCGGCATGATGCTCGCATTCACCGTGGCTGCTGCAGATGCGGCTGAGGCGTTCACCTTGACGTCGCCGGGGCTGGCCGACGGCGCCACACTGGAATCGGCTCACGCGGCCAGCGCCAACAACTGCGGCGGCGGCAACGTGTCGCCCGCATTGCAATGGCACAACTCGCCCACAGGCACGAAAAGCTATGCGGTGACCATCTTCGATCCCGACGGCGCGAAGGGTTTAGGCATCGTGCATTGGGTGCTCTACGGCATTGCGCCTTCCGTTACCTCGCTTGGCTCGGGAGCCGCACCGCCGCATGGCAGTGTGGGTGGGACGAATCGCACCGGTGGCACGGGTTATTACGGACCATGCCCGCCGGTCGGCGAGGTGCCGCATCACTACGTCGTGCAGGTCTACGCGCTTGATCTCGCGCCCGACGCCTTGCCGGCCGGTTTGACGAGAGACGCGCTGCTTGCCGCAATGAAGGATCACGTGATTGCGGCAACCAGCACAGTGCTTCGATACGGGCGATGATCGCAGCGGGCTTCGAGCCAACGATCACCCGCCACGTTTAGCGCGCCGCGTCGCCCCACCGGTATTCGACGCTGGCCTCGTCGAGTTGCTGCTTGATGTCGGCGTCCAGCACGAGTTCGGACGCCGCCAACGTATCGTTCAATTGCTCGGCGCGACTCGCGCCGATAATCGCCGACGTGACCAATGGATTTGCCAGAACCCATGCAAGCGACACGCGCGTTAGCGACTCGCCGGTCGGCTCGACAATCGCTTTGAGCCGCTCGATCGTCTCGAATTCGCGTTGGTGCCAATACCGCTCCTGATACATGGCGCCCGCCTTGCCGACGGTTTCAGTGAAGCGACCCGATGGCGGCGCTGCATCGAGCTTGTGCTTGCCGGTCAGCAGGCCGCCCGCGAGCGGGTTGTACGGCATGACTGCAAGTTGTTCCTCTGCGGCCAGAGGCAGCAGTTCACGTTCGATCTGGCGGAACAGCAGGTTATAACGCGGCTGCACCGAGACGAAGCGCGCCACGCGTAATACGTCGGCGCGACCCAGCGCACGCGCGAGCCGGTACGCAAGAAAGTTCGATACGCCGATGTAGCGCGCCTTGCCCGAGCGAACGATCACGTCCAGCGCTTCGAGTGTTTCGTCGAGCGGAGTGTTCGCGTCGTCGGTATGGAGTTGATAGAGGTCTACATAGTCGGTGCCGAGACGCTTCAGCGAGGCATCGATTGCATCGAGTAGATGCTTGCGCGACGCGCCCTGGTCCCATGCCGAAGGGCCCATCTTGCCAACTGCCTTCGTGGCCAGAATGAAGCGGTCGCGCTTGCCCTTCAGCCAACGGCCCACGATCTCCTCCGTGCGTCCCGCGTCGCTGTGGTCGCTGCCGAGCGGATAGACGTCGGCCGTATCGATGAAATTCACGCCGGCGTCGGCGGCAGTATCGAGAATGCGGCGCGAAGCGTCTTCTTCGGTCTGCAGGCCAAAGGTCATCGTGCCGAGGCACAAGCGGGAAACCGTCAGGCCAGTGCGGCCGAATTTGCGGTATTGCATGCTCAACTCCGGAATTGAACGAATGGATTGCGATAGGGAATACGGCAAGAAGCGTGCGAAGAGGATAAACGCAAAACGATAGTTGCGTTGACAGGCGCACAGCCATGCATTGCAAACGTAAGCTGCGCGCTTGGCCGCTCGAAATGGCCGCGCGCGCTAGAATCGTTGCAGCGCATTGCTTGCCGCTTCAACAGGAATTTCGACGATGACACGCCCAGCCGCCACAGTCACGAACCACGCCTCGAGCCAGAACGCAAGCGAAGCCACAAGCGTGGTGGATGCCGCGCTCGTCACGCGCCGCTCGATCCGCGCATTTCTGCCGACGCCCGTGCCGCGCGCAGACATCGAGGCGATTCTCGAAGTGGCGAGCCGCGCGCCCTCCGGCACCAATACACAGCCGTGGAAGGTCTATGTGGTGACGGGCGACTCGCTCGCGCGTGTGTCGCAGGCGTTGCTGGAGGCTTACGATCATCCGGAGCGCGACACGCTTTATCGCGAGGAATATCCGTACTATCCGCGCGAATGGGTGTCTCCTTACATCGACCGCCGCCGCAAGATCGGCTGGGATCTGTACGGACTGCTCGGCATTGAAAAGGGCGACAAGGCGCGCATGCATGAACAGCACGCGCAGAACTATCGCTTTTTCGGCGCGCCGGTGGGCCTTTTCTTCACCATCAACCGCGTAATGGAGCGCGGCAGCTGGCTCGATTACGGCATGTTCATGCAAGCCATCATGACGGCGGCGCGCGGGCGCGGCCTGGACACCTGCCCGCAGGCCGCGTTCACGCCGTTTCATCAGGTGATCGCAGCGCAACTCGATCTGCCGCCAGACGAGCAACTGGTGTGCGGCATGTCGCTCGGCTTCGCAGACGAAAACGCGCCGGTCAACGCGCTGCGCTCCGAACGGGAGCCGGTCGAACGATTCACGCGGTTTCTGGATTGAACGCCTGGCGATAAAACGGCCTGTGGTTCAGGCGCGTCCCACTAGCACAAAGGAGTCGAATAATGAAAACATCGCGCCGCCATTTTTTATTGTTGGGCGTGAGTGCAGGCTCATCGCTCATGATTTCGCGCGCGGCATTTGCCGCCGGCGGGAACGCACTCAGCGAGGCAGACCCGCAGGCGCAGGCGCTCGGCTATAAAGACGACGTGTCAAAAGTCGACAAGGCCAAGTATCCGCAATACGCAGCGGGCCAGAATTGCGCGACATGTTCGCTCTTTCAGGGCAAGGCTACCGACGCGTACGGCGGCTGCACGCTGTTCGGCGACAAACAGGTCGCCGCGCGCGGCTGGTGCAGCTCGTACACGAACATGTGAACCGCGGGCAGCCGCGCATTCGTCAGATCAACGCGGCGAGCCGGAGCTCATGTGAGCGGCCAATCCACACGGCGGCGTCGCGGTGGTCGCGCAGTGCGTCGCCGGTATTCGGGTGCACGAAAATGTCGAGCGTGCCGTGATTGAGCGTCAGCCAGCCAATCAGCTCGCCGAACTGCTCGTGGGCGAAAGCCATTTGATACGACCACATGGGGTGCGGCCCGACCGGGCGTTCGTGAAAACGGCCCATCTGCAGCTTGCCATGCCAACGCGCTTCGATCTGCTCGCGGAACGCCCAGGCGCCGTCGCGTGTTGCGGAATCGAAGTAGACGTGCGCGTGCCAGCTTTGAATCACGGAAGTGTCACGAAGAGTCATGCCAAGCCTGTGGGTGGGTCAGTCGTTATCCGCCAATTATTCTGCTTCAGTTTCCGCCGACGCGCGCGGCGCGCGCCTCATGTGAAACTGTCTTTCATCCTCGCCCACGATTTCAAAACCGAGCCGCTCGTATAGACGCTGTGCCGGGTTGCCTTTGAGCACCTTGAGCGCGACGGGCAATGCGTCGGCGTCGGCGGCGCGCAGCACCGTGCTGAGCGCTCCTTCGCCGATGCCGCGCCTTTGCAGCGCGGGCGCGATCTGCAATTGAACGACTAGCCATTCAGTATCGGTGCGATGCGCTTTGAGCAAGCCGGCAGGCATGCCGTTGACACAAATGACACGCGCTGTGTCGTAACGATGCAGCAAACGCGCGCGATGCTCGGCGTCGTCCGCAGGTTCGCCGACACGCGCGAGGTGTTCGGTCATCGTCGCCTTGCGCAGTTCGAGGAGAAAGGGCTCGTCTGGCGCGACGGCGGGGCGCAGGGTTATCGCAGCGTGGTCGTCGGACATGTCGGAACTGTGCCGGATGCGGAGCCGGTTAGTAAGAATGGGCGCGAATTGTCACGCTGCCAGTGCTTTTTTACCATGCTAGCTTGTTCCGATGCGCGCGCTCGCGCAGAGAATGCGGGTTGGTCGCCGCTCGTGCGAGTCACGAAAGCCGGAAGCGGCGCCGCGACTTTAACCGCGATGCATCAGGCGCCGCCGATGTTTGCCGCTCGCGCGACACGCTATGCAAGCGCATTCTGCGGGTCGCCGAAGCATGAGCGCAGCGCGTTTAGCGCTGATTGGCATGTGCCTTGCTTTTGCCCTACCCGCGGATTGCTACGCGCGCGAGTCCGAGACTCCGCGCGCGACACGCCGAAACGCCGGGAAACGGCGCCACTTGGCATACAACGAACAATGCTGAACACGAAACCACATGTTCTGACGCGCGCGATAGATGGCGACGCGATGACGCTCGTCTTCTACCCCGACACAGGCTGCCTGCGTTTCGCCGATTCACGCGGTGTGGTGTGCCACGAACTCCGGCCACCGCATTCCTGGTTTGCGATTTCGTCCGCGTTGCGCGAAGTGCGCGGCGGGACACACGCCATGTCCGAAGGCTTGAGTACCCTATTGCATGAATTCTGCCGGAAACGCTCAAGGTGGCTGAGCGGCCGGGCGCACATGCCGACAGCGGCCAGCGCGCTGATGTTTGCGCCGGCGCTTCGTCTCGCAGCCCGGCCCGCGTCTACGTCGGCAGTGTTGCCGGGAGATGCGGACATGCACGCGCCGTTGCGTTCGCTTACGATGAACGTAGCGGCAGCACAGTAGGGAATTCATCAGCCGAAAGATCGGCGCCGGTTTGCGTGTCTATTCAGTTTTGTTCGGTGTTGTCCGTTTCAGTACGGCGGACGGCATAACCAACTTTGCGAGGTGGGCCATGGAGATTATCGAGCTTGAACCTAGCGTCTCGGCTGACGGGCGCGCGGTGATTTTCCAGCTTTCGGCGCGAGGACGAGACCTCGAATGCGCGGTAACGCGTGAAGCGCTGGAGCAGCATTTCTGGCTGCAGCGCGGCGCTGCCGAGGACCGCATGCTGAAAACGTTTGCGGATGGCCGCAAACGCATCACTGCTGTCGCCGAAAGAAAGATGCTGGCCCGTCCGGGCGATAGAGTCCTGTTGACGATCAGCGATTTTGCCGCGCGCTAATGACGGTGCATCGCCGTGCACGCATCGTCGTCATGACGTTGCGTGCGCTTTCGTCGCGCTGAATCTTTTGCGAGCGGGCGCCCGATAGCGCCCTCGCTCGCCTGCCTGTTCGCCATTCGCGTGTGAGTCGTTCACGCGATTCCGGCATCCCTCCAGCATGCGTCCCCGATTGTTACGCCGATTCGTCAAACTGGCGCGGCAAATCCCTTCCTTTTGCCCAATTGCCTGGGCGCTCGCTCGCATAAACTGTTTTACATGGAGCGACAAATCACCGAGCCCCATCGACGCGGTCTTCCCCCGCGTTGTTTTGAACCGTACCGTTGATGGCAGTTTGCCGCGGTGTTCGACGCGGCAGGGCAGTAACGCAGCACGAAGTAGAAGCAAAGCAATGGCGCAGTAGCAGGTGAAGTAGCAACAACCGTTTTTGCAGTGCTGGTAGTAGTTGACCTGGCAACGACCGTTTTCCAGTAACAGTTGAAGTCGCAACGAAAGTCTCAGCAGTAGCAGTACAAGTTCAGAAGATGTCTTCGCAGCAGCAACATAAGTAGCAAGATTGGCAGTAACAGCGTTTCAGTTTCGATGGTTACAGGTCGGCGAGCATCCACGCGCGAGCACGACTCTTCCATCCTGTCCGGCCCTGTTCTCTCGCGGGAACAGGGTTTTTTTTCGTCGATGCGATGAAGGCACGCGACCTTCGCGTTTTAAGCCGGACTTAATATTCGCTTGCCATGATGCTTACACAGACTCACATTAGAGGCTGTTCAGCCGCCGGCGCATCGGCGGCACTCGTCGCGGGAAATCATACCGATCGTGCGACGAAGCCGAGAGTTAGCGAAGGAGGTAAAACCTATGTCCAGTAAATCGCGAGTCCGCAAACACAATTCGCCGGCCATGTCGCCGTTGTTGCGTGCGCTGACTCAAAGCCGTAGCACGCACGAGCCGGTTACCGCTGCGATGCTTCTGCAGTGCTATGCGGCGCTCGACGCGTTCGAGCACGGTCACGGCTCGCGCGATCTGCACATGTCGTTGAGCCGGCACTTGCTCGTGTCGCAGGAGCTTGCGCGCCTCGGCCTCGGTGAAGACCTTCTCGACGATATTGAGAGCGGCCACGCCGCTATGGTCCACTTAGACAGCCGCGAGCAGATAACCGGCAAGTGGACGCTGAGCGACGACGAACACGCGCGCCTGTGCACGTCGCTCGCGATTCTGGACGAGCAATTGTCCGTGGCATCGTTGAGCGAGATTGCGAGCGCTCAGGCGCGAATGATCGAAGGCTTGATGCGGTCCGCGCGGACGAAAGCAATCGCCGAAGCGGTGCTCTGACGGTAAAGCCGCAAATCCCCCAAATAGAAAACGCCCCATGTGGGGCGTTTTTTTTTGCCGGTCAATCGTTGTACTGCGTCACATCGTAATAGCTGATCCAGTTCTGATTGCCGCCGAGTTCAACCAGGCGCGAACCCCCTGAGGTCAGCGCGGGGAACGGACAATTCGTACACGTGCGAACGCCTTGCGAATCGATTCCGGCGCTGACGGTCGTTTGATACTGCCCAAACGTGGTGTTGTTCGGCTTGCCCACTGCAAAGCCGTCGACTTCGCCGTTGGTGCCGGCCAAGGTCAGACCGAATGCCTGAATCTGCACCGAATTCACGGGATACGCGAGGCTCTGTCCGTTGACGAGGCTGGACCAGCTGACGCTCATCGCATACTGAATACCGGCAAGCGATCCGGCCGGAGTAAGAAACTGCGTCTGGAAGTCGGACAGCAAAGTCGGCCACGACACCGTCGCACCGGCCGCCGCGCCGAGCGGGCTCCCCGGGTTCATGACCTGCGACACGCCGAGTTTCGTGCCGGTGCTGTCGTAAAACGTCACCGTGTAGGCGGCGTAGAGCGGCACTGTGCCGACATCGACCGACTGCGCCGCGTACACGCCGCTCGACGCGGGCGGCGCGTAGCTGGCCGTCGACGGTAGCGATTGCCATGACCAGCGATACATGGACGTGCTGCTCGCAGTCGTGGCCGGCGATACCGGCGCGGCACTCAACGCCGTGTCAGAGAGGCCGAGCGTGCTGCTGCCAGCGGCGCTGCGCGGCAGAAGCCACACAGGCGCGGCGAGCCCGGGCCCTGAGACGGACGCGGAGTACACAGCGGGGTTCAGCGCGACCGGAATCGTAATTTCCAGGCCGGACTCATAGCGGTTCACGTCGTTGATCCGCGCGTCGAGAAACGTGCGGCGCTGGATTCGCGAATTGATCGCCACGGCGAATTGCGACTGGTTGCCGACCAGGTTCCAGCCGAGCTGCGTGCCGCCCGCGAGCGCAACCGGGGCCGCCATCTGCTGAGCAATGCTGTATAGCGCGCCTGCTGTGCCGTCGGCGAGTGTCAACGGGATTTGTACGAGCGCTTGCTGCTTGCCGTTGCGCGTGAAAAACGCGAGGGTTTTCGGCGATCCGAAGCGCGCACCGGCAAGCGACGCGTTCGGCAAGCCGTGACCCGTCGCAAGGTTGCTTGAGCCATTCTCCAGAAAAGTACTGTCGATGGCGGGTGCGCACGACGTATCCAGCGTGCCTGTCGCAGCACACGCCGTCAGCAATGGCGCGAGCGGTTCCAGATAATTGGCTGCAGCCGCCGGCGCGGCGAGCTTCGTGGATTGCCCTGTCTGCTTGTTCAGCGCGACGGTTGTACCGGGCGCGGCGTTGGACAGCAGCAGCAAGCCGCCGTTAGGGCCGGTCACAACCGACACCGTATCGATCACCGCATCCGCACCCGTGTGATTCGGCGTGAACGCGGTGCCGACAGGATCGAAGCCGGCCGACTGAATGCCGTTTTGCGCGAGCACGTTTGCGAGAATCGCGTCGAGCGTGATGATGGCGATCTGAACCGAGGGCAGCGTAACTTTAGCGAGTGCGGTGCTCGACGCGAGATCGGACGGATTGCCCGATGCCGTCAACATCGCGGCAATTGCGGTGGTGAGCGTAGTGATGTTGGCAACGGCGGGCGCGGTGCCGTTGGGTAGCTTGGCCAGCACGGAGACAAGCGGACTCGAGAAGCCGGTCGCGTCGTTTGCCATCAGCAGGAAAGGCGCGGTCATGCCTTTGACGGAGATGCTAAACGCGCCCTGTGCATTGGTGGTGGCGGTCGCTTGTGTCCCGGTGGCGTCCATCAAGGTCACACTTGCGCCGGCCCATGCGCTGCCGCTCGCTACGGTGCCGGTAACGGATGTCGCGGTGGCAGTTTGCGTGTTGGACGACGCTGACCCCGACCCCGAACCCCCGCCGCAACCGCTCAGTTGAAGAAACGCAAAAGCCACTGCGGCCGCGACGGCGCTGCGCACTAACGTTCGATGCATGAAATCCCCGATGCTGTGATTCGTTTTGATATCGGCCCGTTATGTCGATAAGCGTTTTTCAATCCTCGCGCGGTGTCGTCGGATTGAAAGCAATACCTATGTTTTCTCACACTTTAACGGCCGTTTAAATAGCGGCTGATGGCGCGTTGGGAGAATACTTCAAATCGACGCAAGCGTGCCGTGTGGCAAAAGTGAATCCGCAAAGCGTTGAAGCTTACGAGTCTCCGTAAAAGCGCGGGGTTAGCCGCCGATTAGTCCGCGGTTCAGGCTTACCGGAACGATCCGCGCTTGCTAGACTGGTTTTCCGCGCTCATCCCAAGCGCATTTTTCTTCCGCCATACGACTGCCGGGCGCCTGTCCGCAGCTCGCTCATTGGAGACGCCATGTCTTATATGCTGCTGATTGTCGAGCCCCCGGAACAGCGCATCGAGCGCGGCGAGGCGAAAGGCCGTGAAGTCTACGATCAGATGGTGCGTTTCGCCGCTGACCTGAAAGAGCGCGGCAAACTGCTCGCGGTCGAATCGCTCACGTCTTCCCGCGACGCTGTGCGCGTGCAGGTGCGCGACGGGCAGCCGAAACTGGTCGACGGACCCTTCGCAGAAGCGAAGGAAATGGTCGGCGGCTTTTTCCTCCTCGATTGCGACTCGCACGAGGAAGCGGTGGCCATTGCGCAAGCCTGTCCGGCGGCGACCTGGTGCACCGTCGAGGTACGCAAGCTCGGCCCCTGCTTCGCCTAGGCTATCTCCGGCTGTTTGCTCGGGGTTTTCACCAGGCGCCCGAGCTGTCTGTCGAATCGCTCGTGCATTGCTCGTCGTGTGAGTAAGAGCAGGCCAACGCGCCACGCTCAACGAGACATCCTCGAACCTCGACGAAAGGAGTAACCGCGATGCGATTCATGATTCTGGTGAAGGCGACTGCCGCGAGCGAAGCCGGCGAAATGCCAGAAGCGTCCTTAATGGCCGCGATGGGCGCGTACCACGAAGAACTCGCCAAGGCAGGTGTGCTGCTGGACGCCACGGGCTTGCAGCCCAGTTCGAAAGGATGGCGCGTTCGCTACAGCGGCGGTCAGCGCTCGGTGATCGACGGTCCGTTTGCTGAGACAAAGGAACTGGTCGCCGGCTACACGCTGATCCAGGTGCGTTCGCGTGAAGAAGCGATGGAATGGGCGCGGCGTTTTCCCGCGCCGTTCGGCGAACAGGCCGACGGCGAAATCGAGGTGCGGCAGCTCTACGAACTCGATGACTTCGAGCCGAGCGCGGAACTCGAGCGCTTTCGTGAACTGGAAGCGGGCCGCCGCTGATTCCACGCCAATCGATTACTGGACTCATCATGCACAAGCAGATCTTCGTCAATCTCGCGGTCGATAAACTCGATCGGTCAAAGGCATTCTTCAGCGCACTCGGTTTTAATTTCGATCCGCGATTCACCAACGATCAGGCGGCGTGTTTGATCCTCGGTGAAAATCTTTACGCAATGCTGCTGGTCAAAGACCTGTTCAAGTCCTTCACGCGCAAGTCGCTTTGCGATCCGAAGGAAAGCACGGAAGCGCTCGTAGGCTTGTCTTGCGAAAGTCGAGGCGAGGTCGATGCGCTCGTTGCCAAAGCGCTCGCTGCGGGCGGCACCGCGCCGCGTGCGCCGCAGGACTACGGCTTCATGTACGGCCACGGTTTCGAAGACATCGACGGGCATATCTGGGAGCTGATCTACATGGACCCCAACGCGAAGGCGCCGGGTTGAATCTGTGACGAAACCGGCCACTCACCGTGCCATCGAGGCAGTCTGGCGGATCGAGTCCGCCAAGGTCATCGCCTACGTCGCGCGAATGGTGCGCGACGTCGGGCTCGCCGAAGAACTGGCGCAAGACGCGCTCGTGTCGGCGCTCGAACATTGGCCCGACGCGGGCGTGCCCGACAATCCCGGAGCGTGGCTGATGGCGACCGCAAAGAACCGCGCCCTCGACCGCTTGCGGCAGGAAGCGTTGCACGCGCGCAAACGTGAAGAGCTGGGTCACGACCTGGACGCGCTAGAGGCGCATGTCGTGCCGGATTTCGTCGATGCGCTCGACGCCGCGCGTGCCGACGATATCGGTGACGATTTGCTGCGGCTCGTCTTCACCGCATGCCATCCGGTGTTGTCCACCGACGCGCGTGTCGCGCTCACGCTGCGTTTGCTCGGCGGCCTGACGACGGACGAGATCGCCCGCGCTTTTCTTGTGCCGGAACCGACCGTCGCACAGCGCATTGTCCGCGCGAAGCGGACGCTGTCGGCCGCGAAAGTGCCGTTCGAGGTGCCGCAGGCGGAAGCGCGTGCTCCGAGGCTTGCGTCGGTGTTGCAGGTGATCTACCTGATCTTCAACGAAGGCTATTCGGCGACGGCCGGTGACGACTGGATGCGCCCCGCACTCTGCGAAGAAGCGCTGCGGCTCGGGCGCGTGCTCAGCGGTCTCGTGCCTGACGAAAGTGAAGTGCACGGCCTCGTCGCGTTGATGGAAATTCAGGCGTCGCGTACGCATGCGCGCACCGATGCACAAGGGCGCCCCGTTCTGTTGCTCGAGCAGGACCGAAGCCGTTGGGACCCGCTTCTGATCCGTCGCGGGCTGGCCGCGCTCAACACTGCGCACGCGCTTGGCGGCGCGAGCGGGCCATACGCGCTACAAGCCGCGCTGGCCGCGTGTCATGCCCGTGCGCATCGGGCCGAAGACACCGATTGGGCGCAGATCGTTGCGCTATACGACGCGCTTGCGCAGGTGGCGCCGTCGCCGGTTGTCGAATTGAACCGCGCGGTTGCGGTGGGTATGGCCTTCGGACCGGCGGCAGGCCTTGAGATTGTCGATGCGCTCGCGGCAGATGCGGCGCTCGCTAACTATCACTGGCTTCCGAGCGTGCGCGGGGATCTGCTTGCGAAACTCGGTCGCATGGATGAAGCGCGCGCGGACTTCGAACGTGCTGCCGCGATGACGCGCAACGCACGCGAGCGCGAGTTGTTGCTCGAACGCGCGCGTGCGGTGATGCAGTAGGCTGCCGAAGTTTGTGCGCATAAACCGGGCATAGCCACGGCACTGCGCGCGGTCGTGCGCCGACGACGGCATTATTCTCCCAGGCGCTGTGGGAACCATCACCGAAGGCGCAATGGAACCTGCTAGCGGATCAACTGACGCACGCCCAACGCGATGATCAGGCCGCCGCAGACCCGGTCGACCCATGCCTTGCTGCGCCGGTACGCGGACGCGATGCGCGCGTGCGACAACGTCAGCGCAACGAAGCCATACCAGCTGCTTGCCACGACGAACACCATGCCCAGCATCGCGACGAAAGTCCCGACGCTCTCATGCGGCGGCGCTGCCGATGAAAACACGGCGGCAAAAAACGCGACCGATTTCGGATTCGCGATATTCGTCGCGAAGCCTTGAGCGAATGCCTGGCGGACGCTGCCGCCGGGCGCCTGCGCATTCGGTTGCGGGTTGCCTGCGGAAGCCTTGAAGATCAGACGTCCACCGAACCAGACCAGATAAGCGGCGCCGGCCACTTTAACGGCGAAGGCCAGCCACGGAAACGCTGCGAACACAATGCCGACGCCGAGAATCGCGCAGCTCGCCCAGAACAGATTGACGAGCACAATACCCGCCACCACCGCCAGCGCTTCCGTGCGCGTAGCGGAGGCCGCCTTATGCGCGACCGCAACGAAGTTCGGACCGGGAATCACAACGCCGGCCACATACACGGATAACACACCTAGAACAGCCGAACTATCTACCACGCGAAGCTCCGATCAAGCAGAGAAAAAGGCCACTGCACCGGTCGCGACGCCCGCTGCCGCGACCACGAACGACACATTGCGCAACCATTTCTTGCGCGTGAGCAGCGTGATCGCGCACAGAGCGATGGCAACCTGAATCAGCGTAGTCGCCTGCGCCCAGCGATGATGGCCATGCAGCAGCGCCTCGCTCTTCGCGTCATTGTCGAGCACCTCTTTTTCTATCGCTTCAGCCTTTGCGCGGATCGGCTCTTTTTGCTGCTTGTACTTGTCGACGTCCGCGAGAAATTTTGCATGCTCGTCAGAACTGGCGACCGACAGCGCCGCGCCCAGCTCCGCGAGGTTCTGCTTTTCGCCCTTAGCCTGGTAGTAGTTCCACTGGTTCGACGCTTCGGTCTTTTTGATCGCGGCTTCGTTCTTGTAGTACAGCGCGAGGTTCTCGCTGTTTCCGCTTTGGTACGCGCACAACGCGCCAATCGTCGCGAGGACTGCCGTTATCACGGCCATGCGGCTCCCGAAAGAGTCCGCGTCGTGGTGGCCGGCGTGCTGCACCGCGTGGTCGTGTGGACCATGCACTTCATACTCTTCAGGCATCAAATTCTCCGAGGCAAACTCTTTTGTCGTATCCGGGCGTCGCGCGGACCCGGGGCCTCAATCTTAGCGCGTGACGTCACGACGATGGAGAAGCATGCTTTCTGCGAGCGCCTCGTTGTTCAGATTCAGGCCGGGTTCAGGTGCGATGACCCATCCACAGCAGCAGGAGCGACAGCGTCACGACAGAACCCACGGTCGATAAAAGAATTGTGCGCGACGTGATCTGCGCTTCGCGCTCATAGAACTCGGCCAGCATGAACGGGCCGGTGCCAGTGGGCAGCGCTGCGAGCACGACCGCCATTTCGACCAGCGCGGGCGGGAGCCGGAAGACGCGCGCGGCGAGCCACCATGTAAGCGCCGGCTGCACGACCAGCTTGACGAGCGTCAGCAGCAACGCAATGCCCCGTGTACCCGATTCGGACGGACGCTTTTCGGCGAGAAACAAGCCGAGGCTGACCAGTGCACAAGGACTGGCCGCACCGCTCAGTAACTTGAGGAACGTCTCCGCGCTCGGCGGCATGGCCACGTGCAGACCGGCAAACAGCGCGCCCGCGATCGGCGACACGATCAACGGGTTGCGCGCCAGCGAACGTAGCACTTTCAAGCCAAGCTTGTGCGGTGTGCGTTCGGTCTGCAAGCCGATTTCGATCAACACGATGGCGCCTGCAAACAGCACACAGGCGACGAGAATTGTCGCGATCGTGGTGGGTGTCAGGCTCGCCTGGCCGAACGCGATCATGCCGAGCGG
>Ga0256893_1000215_pt1 | contig 22682 bp, 18 predicted proteins | sample MC6MC0666MT_FD_190201 | JGI IMG/M metagenome (GOLD analysis project Ga0256893, IMG submission 190201) | Metatranscriptome of enriched soil aggregate microbial communities from Iowa State University, Ames, United States - MC6-MC0666-MT... | ecosystem: Environmental > Terrestrial > Soil >... | reverse complement strand
TTTAAGAAGTTGACTTATTCAACCATCAAGCAATGTCATATAGATATGATTAAGCAGTTTTTCAGTTTATATCTCCAAAATGCAAAGATGTTTTGACAAGTCCAAGTAAGCTAGGAACATGCGATGACTGACGCGCAAACGACGAATGCCTCTCCAAATGATGAAAATCAAGCGCAAGCGGATTTGGAAGCCAAACAAAAACGTAAAAAAATGCTGAAGATTTTTGCCATTATTGTTGTTGTAGCTGCAATTCTATATGCAATCTGGGCTTTTATTTTTGGCAATATTGTTGAAACAGACAATGCCTATGTCGGTGCTGAAACTGCTGAAATCACTTCGATGGTCAGCGGACAAGTTGCTGAGGTTTTGGTCAGTGATACTCAACAAGTGAAAAAAGGCGATGTGCTTGCAATTATTGATAATCGTGATGCAAAAATCGCTGTTGCAGAAGCTGAAGCAGCGTTGACCAAAGCCAAGCGTCAATATACGCAAAGCTCGGCAAATAGCAGTTCATTGTCCTCACAGATTTTAGTCAGTGCAGATGATATTAACAGTGCTAAAGCACAAGTGGCACAAGCCGATGTGGCGTATCAACAAGCACAACAAGAGTTTGCACGCCGTCAGCAGTTAAGCGCGACAGGTGCAATTTCTAAAGAAGAATTCAGCAAAGCACAAAGTGCTTTAAACAATGCCAAAGCAAATGTCGATGTGGCAAAAGCAGCATTGGCGCAAACGGAATCTAAACGTAAAGCTGCACAAAGTAATTTAGATGCCAATGAAGCTTTAATTCGGGGTACCTCACAAAGTTCAACCCCTGATGTATTGGTGGCTCAAGCCAAACTTGATCAAGCACTTTTAGATTTACAACGTACAGAAATTAAAGCGCCGTTAGATGGTGTGATTGCCCGCCGTAGTATTCAAGTCGGTCAGCGTATTGCACCAGGGACAAGTCTGATGAAAGTGGTTCCTTTGGCTGAACTTTATGTGGATGCAAACTTTAAAGAAAGTCAGTTGCAAAACGTGAAAGTTGGTCAGAAGGCAACCCTCACTTCAGACCTCTATGGGAAGAAAGTAGAGTATCACGGTACGGTGATCGGCTTTTCTGGTGGTACAGGTTCAGCATTTGCGTTGATTCCTGCACAAAATGCGACAGGTAACTGGATTAAAGTGGTTCAACGTCTACCTGTACGTATCAAACTCGATCCTAAAGAGTTGGCTGAGCATCCATTACGTGTGGGTTTATCCATGAATGCTGAGGTTGATACCTCTTCAGCGAAGTAATCACTTATGAATACAGCAACGTTTCAAAGTGAGCTTAAAGGTGGGCGTTTACTTCTTGCCGCCTTCTTTTTAGCACTTGCCAATTTTATGGTCGTACTGGATATGACCATTGCCAATGTTTCTGTGCCTCATATTACTGGAAGTTTAGCAGTATCAAGTTCTCAAGGGACTTGGGTGATTACTTCCTATGCTGTTGCTGAAGCCATCTGTGTACCTTTAACGGGGTGGCTCGCAGGACGTTTTGGTGCTGTTCGGGTATTTACCATCAGTCTGATTGGCTTTACCACATTTTCAATTCTTTGTGGCTTATCCAATAGCTTGGCGATGTTAGTGATCTGCCGGATCGGACAGGGTTTATTTGGTGGTCCAATCATGCCACTCAGTCAAACTTTGTTGATGCGTATTTTCCCACCCGAAAAGCATTCTCAAGCAATGGGGATGTGGGCAATGACGACCGTTGTTGGACCGATTCTAGGTCCTATTTTAGGCGGTACGATCAGTGATAACTGGTCATGGCATTGGATTTTCTTTATCAATATTCCAGTGGGTGTGATCTGTGCTGTTGGGGTGATGCGTCTATTAAAAGTTGCTGAAACACCGATTGCTAAACTTCCGATTGATACCATTGGCTTAACGCTACTGATCATTTGGATTGGCGCATTACAGTTAATGCTCGATTTGGGGCATGAGCGGGATTGGTTTAATAACAGCTTTATTTGTATTTTGGCTGTGATTTTGGTAGTTGGATTTATCGCCTTTTTCATCTGGGAATATTATGAAAAACATCCTATCGTCAATATACAAATTTTCCGATACCGTGGTTTTACTATAGCAACAATCTCATTGGCTTTTGCCTTTGCAGCATTCTTTGGCAGTATTGTGCTCATTCCACAATGGTTACAGATTAACTTGGGCTATACCGCATCTTGGGCAGGTTATCTGACTGCGACGATGGGCTTTGGTAGTTTGATGATGTCGCCAGTGGTTGCCAAACTTGCGACTAAATACGACCCCAGAGCCTTGTCGAGTTTTGGTCTGATGATTTTAGGTGGCGTTACATTAATGCGTTCATTTTGGACCAGTGATGCTGACTTTATGGCGCTGGCGTTACCACAGATTATTCAAGGTTTCGCGGTACCGTTCTTCTTTATCCCACTGTCTAATATTGCTTTAGGTGTGGTACGTCCAGATGAAGTGGCTTCTGCTGCAGGTTTGATGAACTTTATGCGAACTATGGCAGGGGCTATTGGTGCATCTATTGCGGTGACCATTTGGGATGATCATACCAAGCTGGCACGTAGTGAAATCGTGTCGACTATGCATGTTGAGGAAACTCAACGTAACTTGGTCAACAGTGGCTTTAGTCCTGAAATGGCGTTGGGTACCATTTCAAATTTGGTCGATAAAGAGGCTTTAACGCTTTCGGTTAATCATGTGTTTTTAATTTTTGCGATGATTTTTATTTTCGCAGGATTGATTATTTGGTTATGTCCAAAACCGAAAGGGAATGTCGGCGCAGGACATGAGCATTAGAACTCAAGTTGTATAGAAGCCTGCTGAAAAGTGGGCTTTTTTATCGCTGCAATTAGGATGAAGCAAGACTATTTTTTGCTATTTTATCTATTGATCAAGATCAGGGTATAATACAGCGATTGTGTACCGCGATGAGTAATATGTATGAAGCCTGAATTCCAACAAGGAAAAATTAAACAATACGATGCCGATAGAGGCTTTGGCTTTATTGGTGGACTTGAACAAGATATTTTCTTTCATATTTCGGATTTTCCGCTTGCAGAGGGTGAGCCAAAGCGAAATGAAAGAGTTAAATTTATCGTTGTTGAAAATAACGGCAAGTTAAAAGCAACCAAAATTGAACGCGTTGAAGATCAATCAGCAAAGGCCAAAAAGACCCGAATTGTTGAAAATAATAAGTCGATTACCAATAATTTGTTGTCTAATTTTAGAAAGTAATAGGTATAGATTCAGGCCATTTTTTTTTGGGGGGTTATTGGATCGTAGTTTTTTTAGATAAATCCCTTTAATTGAAGGGATTTTGTATGAGGGAATTGGTTTTTTAATATAAAAATATTCCTTTGTGCTGCTAAAATCGCAGTTTCCCTCTTTTTTGAAGAGGGGAATGTTGCGAATTTTATGATGGTATTGGATTTGCAATATTGCTTGCTGAAAATGAAGTGTAAGAACGGGCAATTGGAAAAGATTAAATAAATTTAAAAAGAAGAACAGCAATGCAACCCGATAACAAAAACTTAAAATAACTGTCTCGTGATCTTAGGAATAATATGACGGATGCAGAATTATTGCTTTGGTTAAAGTTACGACACAAGCAAATTTTAGGTTTACAGTTTTATCGTCAGAAACCGATTTTAAATTACATCGTCGATTTTTACTGTCCTGCTATAAATTTGGTGATTGAATGCGATGGTGGGCAGCATTATACGGATGAGGGTTTAGAAGCTGATCGTATCCGTGATGAAGCATTGACTCAGCAAGGCTTAGTTATTTTAAGATTTGATAATGGAAAAATTTTGCTGGAAATTGATAGGGGGATTTCGAAGGTTTTTGATGTGGCGAGTCAGCATTTGGAATCCCCCTAAATCTCCCTTTGATAAAGGGGGACCTGCCGTGAATTGGATGATGGTCTTCGATTCGAGCTATTCCCTCCTTCTTGAACTTCGTTTTAAAGTAATACTTTAAACTTGTTCAGGGACGAGCTTTCACGTAATTCAATCGAGACGTGCAGTTCCCCTCTTTGAAAAGAGGGGTTAGGGGAGATTTAAATAAATCTAAGCAATCGAATCATCCAAATTTGGTGCTAACCAACGTTTTGCTTCATCCAAAGTCCAATTCTTACGCTTTGCATAATCTTCTAGCTGATCCAACGCAATTTTACCCACGTTAAAGTATTCAGACTGTGGGTTGGCATAGTAGAAACCACTGACACTTGATGGTGGCCACATTGCAAAACTGCTGGTCAATTGCGTACCAATCTTATCCGTGGTGCCTAACCAATCAAACAAAGATGCTTTTTCAGAATGCTCAGGACAAGCTGGGTAGCCCGGTGCAGGGCGAATACCGACATACTTTTCTTTAATTAATTCTTCATTCGACAGTTGCTCATCGGCTTGATAGCCCCAGAACTCTTTACGAATACGCTCATGCAAATGTTCAGCAAATGCCTCAGCAAAACGGTCACCTAAGGACTGAGCAAGAATGGCAGAATAATCATCACCTTTGGCTTTGTACTCATGCGCCATTTCTTCCGCACCAAAAATTGAAACGGTAAAACCACCCAAGTAGTCTTCGGCTTGTGCTTTGGTTGCAACAAAATCAGCCAAAGACAAATTAGGTTTACCTGTAACTTTATCTGATTGCTGACGAATATGATGGAAGGTATGGGTTACAGATTGACCATCTTCATTAAAGACCTCAACAGAGTCTGCGGCTGAACGGTTTGCAGGATAAATCCCAAAAACGGCACGCGCATCGAAACGCTTATTGTCAATAATGTCTTTGAGCATCGCTTGAGCTTGATTATACAAATCAGTCGCAGCTTCACCGACCACGTCATCTTGTAAAATTTTCGGGAATTTACCCGCCAAACTCCAAGAAATAAAGAATGGCGTCCAGTCAAAATATTCTACTAACGTATCAAGAGGGTAATGGGTTAAGGTTTGCAAACCAATAAAGTTAGGTTTTACTGGTGGATTGGCGGCAAAGTCAATTTTTAGACCATTTTCAATGGATTCTGTATACGACAATTTAGCTGCTTTTGGTTGCTTATTGGCAATACGTTCACGTACTTTTTCATATTCAGCACGATGTTCATCCACAAATTTAGGCTTCATTTCAGGAGACAACAGGGTGGTTGCAACACCCACCGCACGAGAAGCATCGGCAACATAGATCACTGCATCATTTGAGTATTGAGGATCAATTTTTACTGCAGTGTGTGCTTTCGATGTGGTTGCGCCACCAATCAACAGTGGGATTTTAAAACCCTTGCGCTGCATTTCTTTTGCAACAAATACCATTTCATCAAGCGATGGGGTAATCAAACCTGATAAGCCGATAATATCGACTTTTTCATCAATTGCAGTCTGTAAAATTTTCTCGCAAGACACCATGACACCAAGGTCAACAATGTCATAACCATTACACCCCAGTACAACACCAACAATGTTTTTACCAATATCGTGTACATCGCCTTTTACAGTCGCCATCAACACTTTACCTTTGGATTGGCTGCCTGTTTTTTCGGCTTCAATGTACGGGTTTAACCATGCTACAGCTTGTTTCATCACCCGTGCAGATTTAACCACTTGAGGTAAGAACATTTTACCTGAGCCGAATAAGTCACCGACCACATTCATACCGTCCATCAATGGACCTTCAATCACATCAAGTGGACGTTTGGACTTTAAGCGGGCTTCTTCAGTATCTTCATCGATAAAGCTGGTAATCCCTTTGACCAATGCATATTCAAGACGCTTTTCAACAGGTTCATTACGCCATTCAAGGTTTTCAACCTGTTTTTGGGCAGCACTTTGACCACGGTACTGTTCAGCAACTTCAAGCAATTTTTCTGTTGCATCTTGACCGCTGTCACCTTGATTCTGGTTGAGAATGACATCTTCAACAGCGGCTTTCAGCTCCTTAGGAATATCATCATAGATGGCCATTTGACCCGCATTGACAATTCCCATGGTCATGCCTTGTTTGATGGCATAGTAAAGGAATACAGAGTGAATGGCTTCACGGACAGGTTCATTGCCACGGAAAGAGAACGACACGTTAGACACACCACCAGAAATCATGGCATGTGGTAAGTTTTGTTTAATCCAGCCGGTTGCTTCAATAAAGTCCACAGCATAGTTATTGTGTTCTTCAATCCCCGTTGCAACAGCAAAAACGTTCGGATCAAAAATAATGTCTTCCGCAGGAAAACCAACTTCATTGACCAACACATCATAAGAGCGCTTACAGATTTCACGTTTACGTGCGGCAGTATCTGCCTGACCTGTTTCATCAAATGCCATCACAATGACAGCTGCACCATATTGGCGACACAAACGTGCTTTATGGACAAACTCATCATAACCTTCTTTTAAGGAAATGGAGTTAACAACAGGTTTACCTTGTACACATTTTAGACCTGCTTCAATGATTTCCCATTTAGAGGAGTCAATCATGATTGGTACTTTAGAGATTTCAGGCTCAGATGCAACCAGATTTAAGAAATGTACCATCGCGTTTTGCGAATCGAGCATTCCTTCATCCATATTGATGTCAATGATTTGTGCGCCTGAAACTACTTGTTGTAATGCAACATCGAGTGCTTCTGCAAAGTTTTCTTCACGGATTAAACGGAGGAATTTTTTAGAACCAGTGACATTGGTACGTTCACCAACATTGACAAACAATGAGTCGTCATAAATATTAAATGGCTCTAAACCACTCAGGCGACATGCAGGTTTGATGTCTGGAATTTTACGCGGTGGGATGTCTTTGACCGCATTATAAATGGCACGAATATGGTCAGGTGTGGTACCACAACATCCACCAGTGATATTGATTAAGCCACTTTCAGCAAATTCTTTTAAGAAGGCAGCTGTTTCTTCTGGTGTTTCATCATAGCCACCAAATGCGTTTGGTAAGCCAGCGTTTGGATGCGCTGAAACAAAAACATCCGCAACATCTGATACAGTTTTGACATGTGGACGCATGGCATCTGCACCTAAGGCGCAGTTAAATCCAATTGACAATAAATCGCCGTGACGAACAGAGTTCCAAAATGCTTCTGCAGTTTGTCCTGTTAAGGTACGACCAGAAGCATCCGTAATTGTGCCTGAAATCATCAGCGGTAATTCACAGCCAAGTTGTTTAAAGACTTCTTTTACCGCAAAAATTGCTGCTTTACAGTTTAAAGTATCAAACACAGTTTCAATGAGAAGGATGTCTGCACCACCTTCAATTAAAGCATGTGTGGCTTCAATATAATTTTCTTTGAGTTCATCAAAGGTAATGTTGCGAAACGCTGGATCATTCACATTCGGTGAGATCGAGCAGGTACGTGATGTAGGCCCCAATACTCCAGCAACAAAACGTGGTTTGTCAGGGGTTGAGTATTTTTCACAAGCAGCTTTGGCAAGTCGGGCTGCTTCAAAGTTGATCTCATGGACTAAATCTTCCATGTGATAGTCAGACATTGAAACACGTGTACCGTTAAAGCTATTGGTTTCAATAATGTCAGCACCAGCATCTAGGTAAGCTTCATGGATGCCTTGAATAATTTGGGGTTGAGTTAACACTAAAAGGTCATTGTTACCTTTTAAGTCAGATGCCCAATCAGCAAAACGCTCACCACGATAATCAGCTTCTTCCAGTTTATGGCGTTGGATCATAGTTCCCATCGCACCATCAATAATTAGGATGCGTTGGGCAAGAAGCTCTTTTAACGTGGTAAGCGTGGACATTAAAACTCTCAATAAAATCGGATTTTAAAAATAGCCGATATGTTATCAGAATGTAGACTTTCAAGGTACCAGTCTTGATGTACTTCCTGATTATAGATTTTTGATCTGTAAAATTATAAAAAATCATTGGGTTAGGTTTTTTTTTGATCTTTTTATATCATTGGTATTTACAATATACTAGGTTTTGTTCGTAATCATTTTATGTATCGATTGAAAAGTAAATGATTGATCGGCGTGTTAGCGCAAGGTTTTTAAAATGTGTGGGATATTGTTCAGATGATCTATTTATTGGTCTGGCACATTTAATTTAAGACGATTCGTTGAAGATATAGGATACTTTTTTAGTGTAGGGCAATTGTTGGCGTTAAACTTGCTTGGATTAGGTAAGCGGGATTTATTGGAATATATGTAAAAATAAAGTTAAAAGTATGTTTGTTTTTTCATCAATTTGTCATAAATTTCATGAAAAATAGCAATACCAAATGATAAATAGTTCAAATTGATCTGAAATATTACAAATATTATTTCAGATTAAAATAAAATATTTTGCTCAAGTTATATTGGTTTTATTGGTTTAAGATACTAATTATAAATAATAAAAATATTAATTTAGTCGCTTATGTAGCGAAACACTGAGGTGAAATAATTATAAATTTCACTTCATATGACCTCTATTTGTCATATAATTGTCACAATTTAATTGAACAATAAGCGCATTCTAATATTCGCTAACTTTCTGCATGAATTCGAATTTACCTCCCGTCACAGATTCTGCACAGTCACCTAAACCCGTTCAATCGACGAATGTGCACGTCCCTACACCGAAATTTTTTATGCCGGTGTTTCTGACGATTATCATTGCTACCTTAATCTACATTGGGGTGCAAGTTAGTGCAGATTTAGCACATGTTCCACCGCTAAGCCTCTACTCAGTGATTCTTTTAGCGACAGCGTTGTTTATCGCTTTGGGTTTTGAGTTTGTAAATGGTTTTCATGATACAGCCAATGCTGTAGCAACCGTGATTTATACCAATGCATTGCCTGCGCCTGTAGCAGTCATGTGGGCAGGCTTTTGTAACTTCCTTGGGGTAATGGTTGCCAGTGGTGCAGTTGCGTATGGAATTATTGCATTGCTTCCTGTTGAACTGATCATGAATGTAGGCAGTGGCGCTGGTTTTGCTATGGTTTTTGCCATGCTAATTGCGGCGATTCTGTGGAATTTAGGCACTTGGTTCTTAGGTATTCCAGCATCAAGCTCTCACACCTTGATTGGCTCAATTTTGGGTGTAGGCATCATGAACTACATTTTGCATGCTTCAACGGGTGCAAGTGGTGTAGACATGGATCAAGTGCTTAAAGTGGGTAAAGCATTACTGTTTTCTCCTTTGATTGGTTTTGCATTTGCAGCAATTGTATTTTTGATTGTTAAAAAAATATTTAAAAAGCAACTTGAGTTGTTCCAACCCCCTGAAGGCAATAAACCACCACCACCATTGATTCGTGCGGTTCTGATTTTCACCTGTACAGGTGTGAGCTTTGCACATGGTTCAAATGATGGTCAAAAAGGTATGGGGTTAATCATGTTGATTTTGATTGGTATTGTGCCTTTGGCTTATTCGTTGAATAGAGGATTAGACCAACAGCATTTACAGTCATTCTCACAATTGTCTGGTCAAACTGCGACGGCAATTTATGCACAGCATACCGATATTCCAGATGAACAAGCGCGTGTAACCATCACTAAATTTATCCAAACCAAAGAAATGAATCCTGAAGTTGTTCCAGCATTGGCCAGTTTGACTGATCATTTGGGCGAGCGTGTTGGTAAATTTGGTGATCTCAAAGATATTCCAGAAGCTGAAGTATCTTCATTACGTAATGATATGTACTTAAGCACCACGGCTTTTAAACGCTTGGATAAAGCAGATCAACTTCCAAAAATGGATGAAGCTCAAGGCAAAGTGGTAAAAGAGTATCGCAAAAACTTAGATTCTTTCCTCCAATATATTCCAAACTGGGTAAAAGTTGCTGTGGCATTGGCACTGGGTTTAGGAACAATGGTGGGATGGAAACGTATTGTGGTTACTGTGGGCGAGCGTATTGGTAAACATCATATGACCTACGGTCAAGGGATGTCTGCTGAGCTTGTGGCAATGTCGACAATCGCTGCTGCAGATGGCTTTGGTTTACCCGTTTCAACGACTCATGTACTCAACAGTGCGGTTGCAGGAACCATGGTCGCCAATAAAACTGGATTGAATTTTGCAACAGTCAAAACGATTCTTTCTGCATGGATTTTTACCTTACCTGCAACGATTTGTTTATCAGGTGGTTTATTCTGGCTATTTTTAAAAGTATTTTAATTTAAAAGTTAGAGATGGCGATTGTTTTTAAAAATTGAATGATCGTTATTATCTGAATTTAAAAGAAAAAGAGTGCACTTTGGTGCACTCTTTTTCTTTTGGGTAATGGAATTTTAAAATATGAATAACACAATTTCACCATTGAAAAAAACTTATAAAAAAATTAAGGTGTGTTTGTAAATCAAACTTGAGAACAATGAGCATGTATTTAAGAAAATCACTTTGTGCTGCTGTATTACTTGGAATGTCTTTACCTGTATTTGCACAGGGAATCGTATTAAATAATGAAGATCTTCGCACAGATTTGAACTGGTTAAATCAACAAGGTGTAATACAAATCAGTACATCGACTTGGCCGATGAGTGGGGATGAAATTCAGCGTGCCTTATCTCAAGCAAAAGTTTTAAACAATACTCAACAAAAAGTTATTGATTCAATTCTAAATGCCTTAAAAGCAGATAATCAAACTGCAAAATTAGGTTTATTTGCCGAAACTGATCAAAAAAATATTCCTCAAGCTTTTGGGGATAGTGCAAAAGCACAATATGTGGGTTCGTTAGAATTTAATGCAGGCGGTGAAAATTGGGATGCAAAGCTTCGTGTCAATGGTGAAAAAGATCCGCAAATTGATAACGGCCAAGATGTCAATGTGGAAGGTTCATATATTGCAGGGAAGTTGTGGAATCAATGGGTTATTGCGGGTCAAATCCCAACATATTGGGGGCCAGGACATGATGGTAGTTTGATTCGTGGTGATGCCAGCCGTCCAGTTTATGGTTTTACAGCACAGCGTGCTGAACAAAAGGCTTTTGAATCTAAATGGTTGTCTTGGATTGGTCCTTGGCAATATCAAGCATTTGCTGGACAGCTAGATGATTATAAAGCTGTTCCAGATGCTAAGCTGCTAGGATTTCGTTTAACAGCACAACCATTGCCATATTTAGAACTGGGTGCTTCACGTACTTTACAATGGGGCGGAGAAGGGCGTTCACAAAGTTGGGATTCACTATGGAATGCCATAAAAGGGAATGATAACTTTGAAAATGGTGATGATGACAAATCTAATCAGGTTGCAGGTTTTGATGCTCGTTTAAATTTACAAAAGTTATTGAATGTACCTTTTAGTTTATATGGCCAGTATGTTGGGGAAGATGAAGCAGGGCTATTACCTTCGAAAAAAATGTATTTGGCAGGTATGGATTATTCGACAAGTTTTAAAAACATGCCAGTTCAGCTTTATGCTGAGTGGGCAGATACAACAACAAATGGTGATGTTCAGGCGATTTCTTATAATCATTATATTTATAAAGATGGTTATTACCAACAAGGTTTCCCATTGGGACATGCAATGGGTGGAGATGGTGAAATGATTTCTGTCGGTGGTGATATTCGTTTTGATGTGATGAATCGTTTATCTGGTCGTGCACTGTATGCCAAAGTTAACCAATCTGCTGCTTCCTTTGGTGATAAGCAAATCAACTTAGCTTTTCCAGAAAAAGACAAAATTAAAGCATTAGATTTAACTTGGACACATTATATTAAACCGACCATGCCATTAAAAATTAATGGTTGGGTGAGTGATTCTGATCTACATGGCAATGATGCAGGTGCTTCTGTTGGAATCGAAATTCCTTTAGATAAAGCATTATTCGGCCATTAAGACCTGAGTTATCGGCTGTATATATCTAATTTTAAGCATATACAGTTTGATAAGTTGGGACTAAGCTAAAATCGCTTCTTTAAAATTTTTACAAAAGAAGCGATTTTTAGTTTTTGATTGTTGGTTGAATTATTTGATATGCAGATCTTCAATTTTTTAAAGGCTGACTTGACAACGGTGAGCCTTTTTTATGTTTAGGCTTGATCTTTTTCAAGCGTGAGCATTTGACGGTCATTATTAAATGAATTACATCTATTAGGGTCTGTTGACATTTCATAAATGGCTTGCGTTGTAGGCTAAAATTGAGCAGGCAAGGCATGAAACGAAGAGAATAGCGAGACTATTTACGAGTTTCATAACGCAGACTGAGATAATTTTAGCCACAACCCTGAGCAAGAACAAAGCACTGCTTTGTTTGCAGCGCAAGGCGCAGCGGGGGACTAGAGTGTTTTTTGCTGCTACATCGTTACGAACTATTTATTTAGAATGACTAAATTTCATATTTCGTGCCTTGTATCATCTAAAAATCACCGTAGTCGCAAACGTAGACGAATTGTCAACAGACCCTAGTTATGTTAATACCTTTTTATATTGGATAAATCCTGTTTTACTCGCAATACGATCATAAAGGTGTTGGGCGCTAATATTGGATTCTTGAGTGAGCCAATAAACACGGTCAAACTTTGTTGTGCAGACCAGATAACAATGCTCAATTAATTGTCGTGCTAAACCTCGATTCCTAAAAGCTTCATCCACAAATAAATCTTGTAGATAACAATAGGGTAAATCTGTCCACATGCTCATATGTGCAATCAAATGTACAAAGCCAACCACTTGACCATTTACTTTGATGGCAAAACCAAACATATCAGCTTGTTCAGGATTTGTGATTCGCTTCCAAGATAATCTTATTTGTTCATCACTGAGTTGTGATTTATAAAATGTTAAATAGCCGCGCCAAAGTGGAAGCCATTGCTCAAAATCAATTTGTTCTAGTGCAATAATTTGTGTGGTCATGCCGATCTCTTGTTGTTGCTTATGATGTTTTTATATATGAATATAAAAAAACAAGCAAAAGGGTTGAGGTGTAAATCACTATAATGAATATAAATTTTAATATGTGTAATAAGTACACGTTTTTGTGAGCTGGTGCTGTCAATGCCTATATCTGAGGAAAGACTTACTCATCTAAAACAGCTTGAAGCTGAGAGTATTCATATCATCCGTGAAGTTGCTGCTGAGTTTGAAAATCCAGTGATGCTTTACTCAATCGGGAAAGACTCAGCTGTCATGCTGCATCTTGCTTTAAAAGCATTTTATCCTGCTAAACTTCCTTTCCCACTGTTGCATGTTGACACAGGCTGGAAATTTAAGGATATGATTAAATTCCGTGACAACATGGCAAAAGAACACGGTTTTGATCTGATCGTGCATCAAAACAAAGAAGGTAAAGATGCAGGCGTAAATCCATTTGATTATGGTAGTTCAAAATATACCGATATTATGAAAACCCAAGGCTTAAAACAGGCTTTGGATAAGTATCAGTTTGATGCTGCATTTGGTGGTGCACGCCGTGATGAAGAAAAGTCACGTGCAAAAGAACGTGTTTATTCTTTTCGTGATTCTAAGCACCGTTGGGATCCTAAAAACCAACGTCCAGAGCTTTGGAATCTTTATAACGGTAAAGTCAATAAAGGCGAGAGTATCCGTGTATTCCCATTGTCAAACTGGACTGAGTTAGACATTTGGCAATATATCTACCAAGAAAGTATTCCTTTGGTGCCTTTGTATTTAGCAGCTGAACGTCCAGTTGTTGAACGTAGTGGTACGTTGATCATGGTGGATGATGAACGTATGCGTTTAAAAGAAGGTGAAGTTCCACAAATGAAATCGGTACGTTTCCGTACTTTGGGCTGTTACCCGTTGACAGGTGCGGTTGAATCAACGGCAACAACACTGCCTGAAATTATCCAAGAAATGCTTTTAGCCACAAGCTCTGAACGTCAAGGTCGTATGATTGACCATGATGAAGCGGGTTCGATGGAAAAGAAAAAGCAAGAAGGCTATTTCTAAGGATTTTTTATATGAATCCCCCCTAATCCCTCTTTATAAAAGAGGAGGGAACTCCAGCAACAAAATGGAGGAAAGTCTTCTGCTATCAAAGGAGCTTTTAGGAGGATTTAAAGATATAGCAAGAGATTTCAAAATATTGTGGAGCTTTGAGCAATGTCTCATCAATCAGAATTAATTAGTCAAGATATCTTGGCATATTTAAAACAGCATGAAAATAAAGACCTGTTACGTTTTTTGACATGCGGTAATGTGGATGATGGTAAATCAACTTTAATTGGTCGTTTACTTTACGATTCAAAATTGATTTACGAAGATCAATTACAAGCAGTAACCCGTGATTCGAAAAAAGTGGGTACAACAGGTGATGCACCTGACTTGGCCTTGCTTGTCGATGGTTTACAAGCTGAACGTGAGCAAGGTATTACCATTGATGTGGCTTATCGTTATTTTTCTACTGAAAAGCGTAAGTTCATTATTGCTGATACACCGGGACATGAACAATATACCCGTAACATGGCCACAGGTGCATCTACCGCAGATCTTGCAATCATCTTGATTGATGCCCGTTATGGCGTACAAACGCAAACTCGTCGTCATACTTTTATTGCGAGCCTATTAGGTATTCGTAATATTGTGGTTGCGATTAACAAAATGGACTTGGTTGAATTCTCTGAAGAACGTTTCAATGAAATTCAAGTTGAGTACAATAATTTTGTCAATCAATTGGGTGAGCGTAAACCTGCCAATATCATCTTCTCGCCAATTTCTGCATTGAATGGTGATAACGTTGTAAATAAATCCGAAAATACACCGTGGTATCAAGGTAAAACCTTGATGGAAACATTGGAAACTGTTGAAATTACACATGATGTAAGCAAACATGAGTTCCGTTTTCCAGTGCAATATGTGAACCGTCCTAACCTCGATTTCCGTGGTTTCTGCGGTACGATTGCTTTAGGTGAAGTGAAAGTTGGTGATGAAATTGTGGCTTTACCTTCGGGCAAGAAATCAACAGTGAAAGAAATAGTCACTTTTGATGGTAACTTAGCGCATGCTATAGCAGGTCAGGCTGTAACTCTAACGTTAAATGATGAAATTGATATTTCGCGTGGTAATGTCTTGGTCAAAGCAGGTGAGCAACCGCTCATTTCACGTTCTGCTCGTGCGACAGTCGTATGGATGACTGATCAGCCATTAGTGTTGGGCAAACTTTATAATGTGAAGTTTGGTACACAAACCATTCCGGCTAAGGTTGCGAAGATTAACTATCGTACCAATGTCAACACATTGGAAAAAATGCAAGTTGAACAGCTTGATTTAAATGCCATTGCAGATGTAACGATTGAGTTTGATGCACCAGTGGTATTTGACCGTTATCATGACAGTCGTTATACGGGTTCTTTTATCTTCATTGACCGTTTAAGTAATGTGACTGTTGGTGCGGGTATGGTTGAAGCTGCGGTTGAATGGACTGCACACAATGAACCTGTCACTGCTGAAGCACGTGCTGCACGTTTAGGTCAAAAACCTGCTGTGGTTGCTGTATCTGCTCAAGTACTTGAACATTCGCAAGCTCTTGAAAGCTTGCTTATTCAACAAGGTGTTGTTGCGATTGCAAAAGCAGGTTTATCAAGCGATCAAGTTGCATTGCTTCGTCAAACTGGTGTTGTGGTGGTGACGAATGTTGAACAAGGTGCTGATGTAGTATTTGCTCAAGAAGCAGTTGAAGAATTGGCTGAAAAAATTGTGGAATTGGTTCGTCTTTAACAGATTGGATTGATTGAGAGAAACCCACCATAAGGTGGGTTTTTCATGCAAAAAATTTAATATATATAAGATAATACTAATCAACATTATATAGATTAAAGCATTTTGAATTTTGCGTTATTTAATACTTAGAGCGTGTGTTTTGCTATAAATAAAGGGATTTTTAAATTACTATTCTCAGCAACAGTCGATGAGTACTTTTTGCAACGCTCAGCTAAATTTATTTAAAACTAATGAGCGGCACGGCTGTGTAAGCTGTAAGATAAGAAGAATTAACATTTATGGAATGTGATCAAAACAGACTTACAACAGCACAAGCAATAAAATTTAGTTTTAAATCAAGTTAAGATTTAATAGTAGGTCATGTAATGAAAATATTTTTCCTGATAGGAATAACAAGCGTGTTGACAGCATGTGCTTCAAACCCACCGAAGAAAATACCTGAGCCGACCAAAGAATGCCATAATTATCATGCAATGATGACGGCACCTATGGATCCGATGGCAATGCAACGTTTAAAACAAACTTGTGAAGAGTCCGAACAACAAAAATAATTTAATGATCAATCATGTGCCGATCATTATAAAAAATGCGCTAATTCTATAGGCTTAGCGCATTTAATTTTTATATAGTTGCGAATATTATAGTTAAAAAGCATGTTGCGTTTTTAAAGTCAAATACGCTCGTAAATCTTTTGGATAGTCTTGAATTAGTGCTAAAAACAGCGCTTGATTACCTTGATATAAAGCACGAGTGGCTTCCTCATAATTTGGCATATTGCCTGACATTGCTGACATAAAACGATCAGTTGCCTGTTTTGCCAACATTTTATTGCTTGCTGAATTAGGGTTATTTAACTCTTGGTCAATCAATTTTCGAATCACAGCAGATGCACTAGAACTTTGTTGATCTAACCAATCCCAATGCTTTTGCTGCAAAGTGATTTCACGAGAAATCACCCCTAATTTAGGACGGCCAACTTTTTTAACCGCTTCAGGTTTAGCATAACGTTGTTGAATATCTGCTGTAGATCCGATGGTATTAACATCAATGGCTTGGCCCGTTTGATCATTAAAAATCAACACAGGTGTGGAGGTGTTTTGTTGAGTCTTAATGGTTAATGCTACGTTTAACAAAGAATCAGTGATTAAACGCTCATTGCCAACAAAGGCAGAGTAGGTGTTTTCAGTATTCATTTTAAAACCTTTGAATATTTTTATCAGGGTAAAACTAATTCGTGTTTGAATATTATCAGGGTAAAATTAAATTAGCAAACAAAAAATGATCAATATAGTTTTTTGATGCCAAAAAACGGTAATAAAAAAGCATGTAAATCTTTAAGAATTAAATGCTTAATTGTCAAAAATATAACGATTAAAAGCGATAACCTATTTTTAAATCATAAGTGAGCGCATGGTGATCTGTAATTAACAACATAGTTTGTTTTTTTCATCTTTGTTTTTATGTCTTTATCCGTTTGGTGCCATTTGTATAAATATTTGAAAATTATATTTTTGTAAGGATACCCACGATATTTTGTAGACATTGGTGGTGAAATATTTGCACATGCACTGGTTTATGTTCAAATACAGAAAACATGAAAAGTAATGAATGGAATAGGAAAGAAATTATGTCTACAAATAATATGCAACAGGTCATTATTACAGAACCTGGTGGTATAGAAAAACTGGCTTATGAAACGGTAGAAATTCCTCAACCCAAAGCAGATGAAGTTTTGATCAAAGTCCATGCATTTGGGATTAATCGCCCCGATATTTTACAGCGTCAAGGCTTATATCCTATGCCAAAAGGGGTGACACCTGTTCCTGGTTTGGAAGTTGCTGGAGAAGTGATTGCAGTGGGCGAAGATGTTACTTTATTTACTGTGGGCGATAAAATTTGTGGATTAACCAATGGTGGTGGCTACGCAGAATATTGTGTCGTGCCAGAATCTCAAACCATTCATATTCCTGAAGCTGTAAGTTTTGTTCAAGCTGCAGCAATACCTGAAACTTTCTTTACGGTATGGGCCAATGTTTTTCAAATGGCACATGCCAAAGCAGGTGAAACACTATTGGTACATGGTGGTACAAGTGGTATTGGTACAACCGCATTAATGTTAGCGCAATCATTCGGTTTGAAAAGCTTTGCAACTGTAGGTTCAGATGAGAAAGTTCAAGCTATTCGCAATTTGACTGATGCAATTAATTATAAAACTCAGGACTTTGAACAGGTCATTACTGAAAAGACCCAAAATGAGGGTGTTGATATTATTCTTGACATGGTTGGGGCGCCTTATCTAGATCAAAATCTAAACCTACTCCGTAGAGATGGGCGTTTGGTCTATATCGCATTTTTGGGCGGTGCAAAGGCCAAAGAGGTAAAATTGGGACAGATTATGATGAAACGCCTCACTATTACCGGTTCAACTATGCGTGCACGCACAACTGCTGAAAAAGCTGAAATTGCCAAAGGTTTGATGCAACATGTCGTCCCATTGTGGGCAAAAGGGGAATGTTTACCAATGATTTATAAAACATTTAAGTTTGATCAAATTCAGGCTGCGCATGCATGTATGGATACAGGTGAGCATATTGGTAAAGTTGTGGTGGAAGTGATTTAAGATAAGTTTTCTATTTAACTTTGTGATTAAACTATTTCTCTAAAAGTTGATTCTCATTATTAAAGAATTAGCACTACCTCGTATTAGCTTGAAAAGTTTACATAGTTTTGCGTAGGCGATGGCTCGCTTTTCGTAGGGATTGTCAAACCTTGCGCTGCAAACAAAGCAGTGCTTTGTTTTTGCTCATGTTGAGCGAGGGGTATAGGGCGTACCCCTCGCTCAACCGCGACATCCATGTCGCTAAGCTATCGATACACTATGTATGATTAAATGATGAAAAAATGTTCAATTTATATTTAATTCATTAAATTAATTGATATTCACAGGGTCATTTAAATCTTTTTATAAACCTTTAAGCGATTCTTAAAAATTAAATTTTATTCGAGTGGTTAAAAGCCTGCTAATACGATCTTACCAATGCTTTTACCTGACTCAATCAGTGTATGAGCTTGGGATATATGTTCAACATTGATTTGACCGAGGTTTTGTCCCAAAGTGGTTTTGAGTCTTTGGTCATCAACTAATTTTGAAACTTTATTTAAGATATCACCTTGTCGGCTGAGATCTTTGGTCAGGAATGTAGAGCGAGTAAACATCGATTCCCAATGAACTGAAACAGACTTAACTTTAAACGGGTTAATGATAAAGTTTTCAGGATCATCAATTAAACCAAAATGACCTTGGGGTGCGATCAAATTGGCAATGGCTTGTGTATATCGCCCTGTACCGTTAATTGAAAAAATATAATGAGGTAGCCCAATATTCAAGTCTAGGATTTGCTGTTCTAAAGGTTGGCTATGATCCACAATATAATCTGCGCCAATTTCAGTCAGCCATGCTTTAGATTCAGGGCGGGAAGCTGTAGCAATCACTGTAAATTCAGTCAGTACTTTTAACAATTGAACTGTAATAGAGCCAACACCTCCTGCAGCGCCAATGACTAAAATCACAGGTTTTTCAACTTTGGTGTCTTGGATTTTTAAACGGTCAAATAACATTTCATATGCGGTGAGCGACGTTAAAGGCAACGCTGCGGCTTCTGCATCACTCAATGATTTCGGTTTTAATCCAACGATACGTTCATCAACCAATTGGAATTCAGCATAAGAGCCTTGTCTTTGGTTTGAACCCGCATAAAAAACTTCATCACCCACTTTAAAATTTTGAACATTTTCTCCGATTGCTTTCACAATTCCAACCGCATCATGACCCAAAATTTTCCAAGTATCATTGTCTGGCGAAGTACGCTGTCGCATTTTGATATCGACTGGGTTGATTGAAATGGCTTTAACCTCAATCAGTAAGTCATGACCAGTTGCAACTGGCTGTTCGATTTCGATTTCGGAAAAAACATGGGCTTCTGAAATTGCGAATGGTTTTTTATAAGCAATAGCTTTCATAAGGTTTCACTTTTTATTGGCATATCAAATCAATAGCAAAAAATCCTCAATTAAGAAAGAAAAAAATTGTCAGTTTATGCTTATTGATAAGATTTTATCAAATGATCTTAATCAAGAAATTTGGACAGTAACAAGCGTATACGCAAGATAAACAATTGCTAGTATATGTAAAATGGTAGAGTCAACCAATTTTCATGATTCAAGGTGCGGTTAAATGTTTGTCGTCCCTTTTGATAAGCCGTAGGGTAGCAAAATATATTCAAACCACCTAATTATTTATACAGGCGATTTCTATTAAGTCATAGATCATAAATGATGCTTATGTTTTTATATGAACTATTAGAAACCATTGATTATCGATTCATTTTTTGTACTTTTGAATCCTAGATGATTATCCTAGCGCGGGGCGACAGGGATGTCGCCATTGAGCGGTGGTGTAGGATGTACCCTCGCCCAATATAAGCAAAAACAAAGCACTGCTTTGTTTGCAGCGCAAGGTTTGACAATCCCTACGAAAAGCGAGCCATCGCCTACGAAAACTATTTAAACTTTGAATGTAAGGTATGGCAAGTTTTTTATAATCAAACAATTTATTTTCCATGCGATTGATTTAATTTAAAATATTATTTAAGAGCAATTATATTCTTTTGGCTGAGCTTTTGACAGGTGGACTATATGAGTAAAACTGTTGCCAGCACAAGGACAGAGGTTAAGGTTGTTGAGCAAAATAAAAATAGATAAGATATAAGGCAGAATAAACACTAATACAGGCAAGTAGGGCTAAAACAGCATTAAAATATTATCCTTTATTGTTATTTGATCAGCTAGAGATACATCGCCACAGATTAACATTATCTCTGACTTAATTTTAAAATTGTGCGAAAATAGGACTTCTATTTATTTTTGTTTTAGGACTCCCATGACAGATTCTTCTGCTTCATTAAGTGATATTGAAATTTTAGACATTCTTCAGTCGATGAAATCGGATGAATTGAATGTTGAAGCACAAAAAATCATTCGTGATGGTGGAAAAGCTGGGCGTCAAGAAGCACATAAACAGGCATTGGTTGCTTTACATCAAAGCTTTGAAGACAAATTTGTTGAAGCTGTGACTTTGGCTTTAAATTTAAATGAAGCGCAGGCCAAGAAAATTCGTTATAAGAAAGATCGAATCCGTATTTTAAAAGCAAAAGGTATCGATTATTTAGCTCTCGATGGGGCAGAAACCGCTCAAGTGTTATCACAAGTTGCTCAAGCGATTATTCGTGAAGATGCAATCGTGACGCGTGACCTGCATAATATTTTTCCTTTCTGGAAAGAAGGCTGGCCAATGGTGCAGTTTGATAGCGCTTATAAAATTTTAGAAGATGATATTTCAATTCATTATCAAGCATTGCTTGATGTATTGATTCATGCTTAATTGGATTTGATTCTAAATAAATCATTATTTTAAATAGATGATGAAAATAATCTATTTAAAATGAAAAAAGCCGATATTTATATCGGCTTTTTTCTATTAGTGTAGTGTTGAATAGAGTGGGAATACACCGAGCAGCATGGCTGCAACAAGCATTACCAAACAGGTCAGAATCGCCCATTTAATAGTGAACTTTTGATGCTGTCCAAATTCGATACCAGCCAATCCACATAATAAATATGTTGAAGGAACCAATGGTGAAAGTAAGTGTACAGGTTGGCCGACAATTGAAGCACGCGCCATTTCTACAGGTGTAATACCATAATGACTTGCCGCTTCAGAAAGAATCGGTAACACTCCATAATAGAAAGCATCATTCGACATAAAGAAGGTCAAAGGCATACTAATCACAGCAGTAATGGGCGCTAAAAAAGGACCCATACTTTGTGGAATAATCGCCACCAATTCTTTAGACATCGCATCAACCATGCCTGTCCCTGAAAGAATCCCAGTAAAAATCCCTGCAGCAAAAATAATACCCACAACGTTTAGAGCACTACCTGCGTGATGAGCAACTAAAGATTTTTGCATATCGACATCTTTATAGTTGACCACCAATGCAATACAAAGTGCAATCATAAATAAGATCGGTAAAGGCAACACGCCTTTCACCAAACAAATCATAAGGACAACTGTCAATAAACCATTGAACCATCTTAAATGTGCACGATTTGCTTCTGGATTACTTGAAATTTGAATGTCATCACCATGACTGACATCAAGTTCAATAATACCTAAGCGTTTACGTTCCATACGGCCATACATAAAACCGACAAAGTAGAGCCAAAGAATAGCAGCGAGCATTGGTAAAACCATTGGCACAAAGATTTCACTGGCTTCTACATGCAGCGCGCTTGCAGCACGTGCCGTTGGTCCACCCCACGGGGTAAGGTTCATGATTCCGCTTGCCAGCATCATTAAACAAGCCATGATCAATGGGCTCATACCTAACTTTTTATAAAGTGGGAGCATTGCTGCTACACAAATCATGTAGGTGGTAGAACCATCGCCATCAAGAGAGACGATGAGTGTCAGGGTAATGGTACCAATAACCACTTTAAGTGGATCACCTTTGACCAGCTTCAAGATAAATTTTACAGAAGGATCAAACAATCCCGTATCAATCATGATGGCAAAATAAAGAATTGCAAAAAGTAGCATTACGCCTGTTGGTGCAAGTTTTTTTACACCATCAAGCATCATTTCACCGAGCTGTTTGATTTCTAAATGCCCAAGGCTGTCGAAATAGAAGCTAAGACCGTAAGCGATTAATGCAAATAAAATTGGAATAAGTGTGAGTGCAGCAAGAGCAGTCATTCGTCTAGACATAATTAAGTACATAAAGCACAAAATCATGCCCAAACCTAATACGGTTAGCATAGTTCGATCCTTGAATGAGACTTGGGTAACAGAAGTCTTTTAATTTTTTAAGCAGAAGCATGCTAATAGTTATTGGATTAAATTAAAATATCCTTGTAGAAATACTGAATTCAGTACTATTTTTTAAATAAATAGAGTATTCAAAACAGATATTTAAAAATGAA
>Ga0256893_1000205_pt1 | contig 23275 bp, 21 predicted proteins | sample MC6MC0666MT_FD_190201 | JGI IMG/M metagenome (GOLD analysis project Ga0256893, IMG submission 190201) | Metatranscriptome of enriched soil aggregate microbial communities from Iowa State University, Ames, United States - MC6-MC0666-MT... | ecosystem: Environmental > Terrestrial > Soil >... | reverse complement strand
CGGCGCTGGTCCTGGCCGCGTGGTGGCTGGGGGAGGCCGTGGGGTGGGCCCAGATCGCCGGCGCGGCCTGCGTGCTGGGTGCGGTGGGGCTGGTTTCGCTTGACGGAAGGCGGCGGGAGGGAGCGGTCAAGCCGGCCGATGTATACTCCCAAAGCTTTGCATGCCGCAAGGCGCACGGTGAGGGCAGTTCCAGTGCTCACCGCAAGTCAAACATCCCGGAACAAGGAAATTCAACATGATCGCAGCCTCCATCAAGGCCGAAGTTGTCAAGGACAACGCCCGTGCAGCCAACGACACCGGCAGCCCCGAAGTGCAAGTCGCACTGCTGACCGCCCGTATCAACGAGCTGACCCCCCACTTCAAGACGCACGCCAAGGACCACCACGGTCGTCGCGGCCTGCTGCGCATGGTCAGCCGCCGTCGCAAGCTCCTCGACTACCTCAAGTCCAAGGACGCCGAGCGTTACACCGCGCTGATCGCCAAGCTGGGTCTGCGCAAGTAATTCGAATCGCATGAAAAAACGCCTGGGTTAGTCCGCTAGCTCAGGCGTTTTTTACTTCGCGATCCACTTTCGGAGTGCCCAACAGAGCGAAGCTGTGTCATTCCAATGAAGTTCGTCCCGAGCTTCGCTGGAATGGCATCGTGTTCTGAGCAGCCTCCGCCCCTTGCGAATCCTGTGTGATTCGCTATCAAAATAGGAGCAATAATGAGCCTCTTCAACAAAATCACCAAGTCCTTCCAATGGGGCGACAAGACCGTCGTCATGGAAACCGGTGAAATCGCCCGCCAGGCGACCGGCGCCGTGCTGGTCGACATCGACGGCACCGTGATTCTGGCCACCGTGGTCGCTTCCAAGACCGCCAAGCCGGGTCAAGATTTCTTCCCGCTGACCGTCGACTACATCGAGAAGACCTACGCCGCGGGCAAGATCCCCGGCAGCTTCTTCAAGCGCGAAGCCAAGCCCAGCGAACACGAAACCCTGACCAGCCGCCTGATCGACCGTCCGATCCGCCCGCTGTTCCCCGAAGGTTTCCTGAACGAAGTGCACGTGGTGATCCACACCGTGTCGCTGAACCCTGAAGTCGACGCCGACATCGCCGCCATGATCGGCGTGAGCGCCGCTCTGTCGATCTCCGGCATCCCGTTCAGCGGCCCGATCGGTGCCGCCCGCGTGGGTTACATCAACGGCCAGTACGTGCTGAATCCGGGCCCCACCGCCCGCAAGGATTCGCAGATGGACCTCGTCGTCGCCGGCACGCAAGCCGCCGTGCTGATGGTCGAATCCGAAGCCCAGCAACTCAGCGAAGAAATCATGCTGGGCGGCGTGGTGTTCGGTCACGAGCAAGCCAACATCGCGATCAACGCGATCCACGACCTCGTGCGCGACGCCGGCAAGCCGGAATGGCTCAAGGAAGGCACCTGGGTGCCTGAAGCCAAGGACGAAGACTTCATCGCCAAGATCAATGGCCTGGCCGAAGAAAAGCTGCGCGCCGTCTACCAGATCCGCAGCAAGCAAGCGCGCACGCAAGCCCTGCGCGAAGCCAATGCCAGCGTCTTCACGGCACTGAAGGCCGAAGGCGCCGAGTTCGACGCTGGCAAGGTCAGCGACCTGCTGTTCGCGATCGAGTCGCGCATCGTGCGCGGCCAGATCCTGCAAGGCGAGCCGCGCATCGACGGCCGCGACACGCGCACCGTGCGCCCCATCGAGATCCGCAACTCCGTGCTGCCCCGCACCCACGGCTCGGCGCTGTTCACGCGCGGCGAGACGCAGGGCCTGGTCGTCACCACGCTCGGCACCGAGCGCGACGCACAGCGCATCGACGCGCTGGCCGGTGAGTACGAAGACCGCTTCCTGTTCCACTACAACATGCCTCCCTTCGCCACCGGTGAAGTGGGTCGCATGGGCTCCACCAAGCGCCGCGAAGTGGGTCACGGCCGCCTGGCCAAGCGCGCGCTCGTCGCCGTGCTGCCGACCAAGGAAGAATTCCCGTACACCATCCGCGTGGTGTCGGAAATCACCGAGTCGAACGGCTCCTCGTCGATGGCTTCGGTCTGCGGCGGCTGCCTCTCGATGATGGACGCCGGCGTGCCCATGAAGGCGCACGTGGCCGGCATCGCCATGGGCCTGATCAAGGAAGACAACCGCTTCGCGGTGCTGACCGACATCTTGGGCGACGAAGATCACCTGGGCGACATGGACTTCAAGGTGGCCGGCACGACCAACGGCATCACCGCGCTGCAGATGGACATCAAGATCCAGGGCATCACCAAGGAAATCATGCAGGTCGCACTGGCACAGGCCAAGGAAGCGCGCATGCACATCCTGGGCAAGATGCAAGAAGCGATGGGCGAGGCCAAGGCCGACGTGTCGCAGTTCGCACCGCGCCTCACCACGCTGAAGATCAACCCCGAGAAGATCCGCGACGTGATCGGCAAGGGCGGCGCGGTCATCCGTGGCCTGCAGGAAGAAACCGGCACGACGATCAACATCGACGAAGATGGCACCATCACCATCGCCTCGACCGATCCGGAAAAGGCCGAATTCGCCAAGAAGCGCATCGAGCAGATCACCGCCGAAGTCGAAATCGGCAAGGTCTACGAAGGCCCGATCACCAAGATCCTGGACTTCGGCGCGCTGGTCAACCTGCTGCCCGGCAAGGACGGCCTGCTGCACATCAGCCAGATCGCGCACGAGCGCGTCGAGAAGGTGACCGACTACCTGAGCGAAGGCCAGATCGTGAAGGTCAAGGTTCTCGAGACCGACGAGAAGGGCCGCGTCAAGCTGTCCATGAAGGCCCTGACCGAGCGTCCGGCCGGCATGGAATACAGCGAGCGCCCGCCGCGCGAAGACCGTGGTGATCGCGGCGACCGTGGCGACCGCCGCGAGCGTTCGGACCGTGGCGACCGCGGTGACCGCGGCGGCGATCGTGGTGAGCGCGCACCGCGCTTCAACGACCAGCAGCAACAGCCCCGCGGCGAGCAGCAACAGCAGCCCGCCGGCGAGTCGCAGCAGCAAGCGCCGCGCGAACCACAGGAGTAAGCAGTGAGGCGCGACGGCCTGTGCCGTCGCCTCTCGCGTGGACAGTGGTGATGCCCGCCCCGTGCGGGCATCCGAGCCTCGGAGACCCCCATGAAAGCCATTGAGATCACTTCGTACGGCGCCCCCGAGGTGCTGCGCGTCGCTGCGCGTCCCGACCCGGTGGCGGGCGAGGGTGAGCTGCTGATCCGCGTGGCGGCCAGCGGCGTGAATCGCCCGGACGTGCTGCAGCGGATGGGGCACTACCCCGTGCCGCCCGGTGCCTCCGACCTGCCGGGCCTCGAAGTGGCCGGCGAGATCGTGTCGGGCGACGCCAAGGCGCTGGCCGACGCGGGCTTCAAGGTCGGCGACCGCGTGTGCGCGCTGGTGGCCGGTGGCGGCTATGCCGAGCTGTGTGTGGCGCCTGTGGCGCAATGCCTGCCGGTGCCCAAGGGCTGGAGCGATGTCGAGGCGGCCTCGCTGCCCGAGACCTTCTTCACCGTCTGGAGCAATGTGTTCGAGCGCGGCCGCCTGCAGAAGGGCGAGACCCTGTTGATCCAGGGTGGCTCCAGCGGCATCGGCGTCACGGCGATCCAGATCGCCAAGGCGCTCGGCGCGACCGTGATCGTCACGGCTGGCAGCGACGACAAGTGCGAAGCCTGCCTGAAACTCGGCGCCGACCACGCGATCAACTACCGCACGAGCGATTTCGTCGAAGTGGCGAAGCAGCTCACGGGCGGCAAGGGCGTGGACGTGGTGCTCGACATGGTGGCCGGCGACTACGTGGCGCGCGAGGTCGAGTGCCTGGCCGAAGACGGCCGGCTGGTGATCATTGCGGTGCAGGGCGGTGTGAAGAGCGAGATCAATGCGGGCCTCGTGCTGCGTCGGCGGCTCACGATCACCGGCTCGACGCTGCGTCCGCGGCCGGTGGCGTTCAAGGGTGCCATCGCCAAGGCTTTGCGTGAAAAGGTCTGGCCGTTGCTCGAAAGCGGCGCGGTCAAGCCCGTGATCCACAGCACCTATGCGGCAGCAGGTGAGCCCAGCGGCGCGGCCCAGGCTCACACCCTGATGGAATCGAACCAGCACATCGGCAAGATCGTGCTGACTTGGTGAGACGAACAACGCGATGACAACCTTCAAGAAACTGATTGCCGGCAACTGGAAGATGAATGGCGGCCTGGCTGCCAACGAGGCGCTGGTGAAGGCCCTGCAGCAAGGGCTGGCCGCCAGCCCTGCGGCCTGTGGTGTCGCACTGTGTGCGCCTGCGCCGTACTTCGCCCAGCTGCAATCGCTGCTGGCGGGCACGCCGTCGCTGGCCCTTGGTGCGCAGGACATTTCGGCGCACCCGCAAGGTGCGTTCACCGGCGAGCAGTCGGCGGCGATGCTGAAGGACTTCGGCGTGCGCTATGCCATCGTGGGTCACTCGGAGCGTCGCCAGTACCACGGCGAGACCGACGACGCCGTGGCGGCCAAGACGGCGGCGGCGCTGGCGAATGGCATCACGCCGATCGTCTGCGTCGGCGAGACGCTGGCACAGCGCGAAGCAGGGCAGACCGAAGAGATCGTCAAGCGCCAGCTGGCCGCGGTGATTCATGTGAATGGCCACTGCATCAGCGAGATCGTCGTGGCCTACGAACCGGTCTGGGCCATCGGCACGGGCAAGACGGCTTCGCCCGAACAGGCGCAGGCGGTGCATGCCGTGCTGCGTGCGCAACTGCACCATGCCGCGAGCGAACACGCCGCGGGCATCAAGATTCTGTACGGCGGCAGCATGAACGCGGCGAATGCCGCCGAACTGCTGGCGCAGGCCGACATCGACGGCGGCCTCATCGGCGGCGCCTCGCTCAAGGCGCCCGACTTTCTGCAGATCATTTCTGCCGCTGCACGCTGATCGCGGCAACGGCAGCCATCACTTAGGAGTAAGAACGAATGAACGTGGTCCTCAATCTTCTGGTCGGCGTGCAAATGCTGGCGGCGCTGGCAATGATCGGCCTGATCCTGATCCAGCACGGCAAGGGTGCCGACATGGGTGCGGCCTTCGGCAGCGGCAGTGCAGGCAGCCTGTTCGGCGCCAGCGGCAGTGCCAACTTCCTCTCGCGCACCACGGCTGTGCTGGCCGCGGTGTTCTTCGCCTGCACACTGCTGCTGGCCTACTTCAGCCACGCACGTCCTGCGGGCGGCGGCAGCCTGCTGGAGCGCGCAGCCGTGGGTGCGCCTGCTGCACCGGCCGCGCCTGCGACCGGCGCTGCGGGCGAAATCCCCGCTGCAGCAGCACCTGCCAAGGCCGCTTCGGCGCCTGCTGCACCCGTTTCGGGCTCCGGTCAGATTCCGGCCAAGTAATCAGGTTGTTTTCATGCAGCCGTTCGTGAGAAACGGCTTCATTTCAGGGTAAACTCTAAATCTGTTCAGAAAGCCAAATGCCTCAACGGCACCTCATGCCATCTGGACAGTTAAAAACCGCGGTCGTGGTGAAATTGGTAGACACGCTATCTTGAGGGGGTAGTGGCGAAAGCTGTGCGAGTTCGAGTCTCGCCGACCGCACCAAATCTCACCGGCAGAAGATCTCTCTCCAGAGGCTCTTCTGTCGGTGGCAAGCGGTGAAAATTTCTCGATGAACCTCGATTCCTACCTTCCCGTCCTTTTGTTCATTTTGGTCGGGGTCGGCGTAGGCGTCGCCCCGCAAGTCATCGGATACATCCTCGGGCCCAATCGGCCCGATGCTGCGAAGAACGCGCCCTACGAGTGTGGCTTCGAAGCCTTCGAGGATGCGCGCATGAAATTCGACGTGCGCTATTACCTCGTCGCGATTCTCTTCATCCTCTTCGATCTCGAGATTGCCTTTCTCTTTCCGTGGGCCATTGCGCTCAAGGAAATCGGCGCTGTTGGCTTCTGGGCCATGATGATCTTTCTCGCCATCCTCGTCGTGGGCTTCGTCTACGAGTGGAAAAAAGGCGCGCTCGACTGGGAATGACAAGGAAGCTACACGATGGCCATTGAAGGCGTTCTCAAAGAAGGCTTCGTCACCACGACCTACGACTCGGTCGTGAACTGGGCGAAGACCGGATCTCTCTGGCCGATGACGTTCGGCCTCGCATGCTGCGCGGTCGAAATGATGCACGCGGGCGCTGCCCGCTACGACATCGACCGTTTCGGCATGCTGTTCCGCCCCAGCCCGCGCCAGTCCGATCTGATGATCGTGGCCGGCACGCTGTGCAACAAGATGGCGCCGGCGCTGCGCAAGGTCTACGACCAGATGCCCGAACCGCGCTGGGTGCTCTCTATGGGCTCTTGCGCGAACGGCGGCGGTTACTACCACTACAGCTATTCCGTGGTGCGTGGCTGCGACCGCATCGTGCCGGTCGACGTCTATGTGCCGGGTTGTCCGCCCACTGCTGAAGCACTGCTGTACGGCGTGATCCAGCTGCAGCAGAAGATTCGCCGCACCAACACCATTGCCCGCGCCTGAGAGATTGCCGACGATGACTGACTTTGCAATTTCGCCGGAGGTGCTGCGCGCCACCATCGCCGAGACGCTTGGCGCCAAGGCCAAGAGCGTGACGGTTGCGCTCGAAGAAGTGACCGTCGTGGTCAGTGCCGCCGACTACATCGATGCGGCGCTGCTGCTGCGCGATGCGCCCGGCTGCCGTTTCGAGCAGCTGATCGACCTGTGCGGCATGGACTATTCCGACTACCGCGAAGGCGAGTGGCAGGGCGAGCGCTACGGCGTCGTCTCGCACCTGCTCTCCGTGAGCCTCAACCAGCGCGTGCGCCTGAAGGTGTTCGCGACCAGCGAAGACCTGCCCGTGATCGATTCGCTCCAGCCCGTCTGGAGCGCTGCCACGTGGTTCGAGCGCGAAGCCTTCGACCTGTACGGCATCGTGTTCGACGGCCACGACGACCTGCGCCGCATCCTGACCGACTACGGCTTCATCGGTCATCCGTTCCGCAAGGACTTCCCGGTGTCGGGTCACGTCGAAATGCGTTACGACGAAGAGCAGAAGCGCGTGGTCTACCAGCCGGTCTCGATCGAGCCGCGCGAAATCACGCCGCGCGTGATCCGCGAAGACAACTACGGCGGCGGTTTGCACTGACAGATATGGCCGAAATCAAGAACTACACACTCAACTTCGGTCCCCAGCACCCCGCAGCACACGGCGTGCTGCGCCTGGTGCTCGAGCTGGACGGCGAAGTGATCCAGCGTGCCGACCCCCACATCGGCCTGCTGCACCGCGCGACCGAGAAGCTTGCCGAATCGCGCACCTTCATCCAGTCGCTGCCTTACATGGACCGCCTCGACTACGTGTCGATGATGTCCAACGAGCACGCCTACTGCCTCGCCATCGAGCGGATGATGGGCCTGGACGTGCCGATCCGCGCGCAGTACATCCGTGTGATGTTCGCTGAGATCACCCGCCTGCTGAACCACCTGCTGTGGCTCGGTGCGCACGGTCTGGATTGCGGCGCGATGAACATGCTCATCTACTGCTTCCGCGAGCGTGAAGACCTGTTCGACATGTACGAGGCCGTGTCCGGCGCGCGCATGCACGCGGCGTACTTCCGCCCGGGCGGTGTCTACCGCGACCTGCCGGATTCGATGCCGCAGTACAAGGTCAGCAAGATCAAGAATGCGAAGGCCATCGAGAAGCTCAACGAGAACCGCCAGGGCTCGCTGCTGGACTTCATCGACGATTTCTGCAAGCGCTTCCCGAAGATGGTCGACGAGTACGAGACGCTGCTCACCGACAACCGCATCTGGAAGCAGCGCACCGTGGGCATCGGCGTGGTCACGCCGGAGCGCGCGCTGAACCTGGGCTTCACCGGCCCGATGCTGCGTGGCTCGGGCGTCGAATGGGACCTGCGCAAGAAGCAGCCCTACGACGTCTACGACCAGATGCAGTTCGACGTGCCCGTGGGCAAGACCGGCGACTGCTACGACCGCTACCTGGTCCGCGTGGAAGAAATGCGCCAGGCCAACAAGATCATCCAGCAGTGCTCGGCATGGCTGCGCGTGAATCCGGGTCCGGTCATCACCAGCAACCACAAGGTCGCAGCGCCCGCGCGCGAATCGATGAAGGCGAACATGGAGGAGTTGATCCACCATTTCAAGCTCTTCACCGAAGGCTTCCACGTGCCCGAAGGCGAAGCGTATGCCGCCGTTGAGCATCCCAAGGGCGAGTTCGGCATCTACCTCGTGAGCGACGGCGCCAACAAGCCGTACCGCCTGAAGATCCGCGCCCCGGGCTTCCCGCACCTCGCTGCCCTCGACGAAATGTCGCGCGGCCACATGATCGCCGACGCTGTCGCGGTGATCGGCACGATGGACATCGTGTTCGGCGAAATCGACAGGTGAGAAAGAGCGAATGACGACTTCCTCAACCCATCACCATGACGCGGCGCCCTCGGCGCCGTTGAAGGCCGCCATCCTCGAGCGCTTTGCGCGCGAGGTCGCCAAGTACCCCGAAGCCGGCAAGCAGTCGGCCGTGATGGCCTGCCTGGCCATCGTCCAGCAGGACGAAGGCTTCGTGAGCGTGCAGCGCGAGCGCGAGATCGCCGCCTACCTCGGCATGGCGCCTATCGCCGTGCACGAAGTGACGACCTTCTACAACATGTACAACCAGCATCCGGTGGGCAAGTTCAAGCTCAACGTGTGCACCAACCTGCCGTGCCAGCTGCGCGACGGCGTCACCGCGCTCGTGCACCTCGAGAAGAAGCTCGGCATCAAGATGGGCGAGACCACGGCCGACGGCCTGTTCACGCTGCAGCAGAGCGAATGCCTGGGCGCCTGCGCCGATTCGCCCGTGATGCTGGTCAACGACCGCACCATGTGCAGCTTCATGAGCAACGACAAGCTCGACCAGCTCATCGACGGTTTGCGCAGTGCCAAACCAGGGGAGGCTTCGTGATGACGCCCGAACAGGTTCTCTCGCAATTCCAGGCCACCGGTGTCCAGACCTGCTTCCATGACCGCCACATCGGCGCTCAGATCTATGCAGGCCTGGACGGCACCAACTGGCACCTGGCCGACTACGAAGCGCGCGGCGGCTACCAGGCGCTGCGCAAGATCCTCACCGAGGGCCTCACGCCCGACCAGGTGATTGCCGAAGTGAAGGCCTCGGGCCTGCGCGGCCGTGGCGGCGCGGGTTTCCCGACCGGTCTGAAGTGGAGCTTCATGCCCCGCCAGTTCCCGGGCCAGAAGTACCTCGTCTGCAATTCGGACGAAGGCGAGCCCGGCACGTGCAAGGACCGCGACATCCTGCAGTTCAACCCTCACATCGTGATCGAAGGCATGGCCATCGCCGCGTATGCGATGGGCATCAGCGTGGGCTACAACTACATCCACGGCGAGATCTTCCAGAGCTACGACCGCTTCGAGGCCGCCCTCGAAGAAGCGCGCGCCGCCGGCTACCTCGGCGACAAGATCATGGGCAGCACGTACAACTTCCAGTTGCACGCGGCCCACGGCTTCGGTGCCTACATCTGCGGCGAAGAAACCGCGCTGCTCGAATCGCTCGAAGGCAAGAAGGGCCAGCCGCGCTTCAAGCCGCCGTTCCCAGCCAGCTTCGGCCTGTACGGCAAGCCGACCACCATCAACAACACCGAGACCTTCGCGGCGGTGCCCTGGATCATTCGCAACGGCGGCCAGGCCTACCTCGAGTGCGGCAAGCCGAACAACGGCGGCACCAAGATCTACTCGGTGAGCGGCGACGTCGAGCTGCCCGGCAACTACGAAGTGCCGATGGGCACGCCGTTCTCCAAGCTGCTCGAACTGGCCGGCGGCGTGCGCAAGGGCCGCACGCTCAAGGCCGTGATTCCCGGCGGCTCGTCGTCGCCGGTGCTGCCGGCCGACATCATGATGGCCTGCACCATGGACTACGACTCCATCGCCAAGGCCGGCTCCATGCTGGGTTCGGGCGCCGTGATCGTCATGGACGACACGCGGTCGATGGTCGAGTCGCTCAAGCGCCTCTCGTACTTCTACATGCACGAGTCCTGCGGCCAGTGCACCCCCTGCCGCGAAGGCACGGGTTGGCTCTACCGCGTGGTGGACCGCATCCACAACGGCCAGGGCAAGCCCAGCGACATGCAGCTGCTGGACTCCGTGGCCGGCGACATCATGGGCCGCACCATCTGTGCGCTCGGCGATGCGGCAGCCATGCCCGTGCGCGCCATGATCAAGCACTTCCGCCATGAGTTCGAGGCCCTGATCCCGGGTCACGTCCCGACGGCGCCCGTCAAGGCCTGAGTGCGAGAAGAAACACAGACATGATCGAAATCGAACTCGACGGCAAGAAGGTCGAAGTGACCGAAGGCAGCATGGTGATGCATGCGGCCGAAAAGGCGGGCACCTACATCCCGCACTTCTGCTATCACAAGAAACTCAGCATCGCGGCCAACTGCCGCATGTGCCTGGTCGACGTGGAAAAGGCGCCCAAGCCGATGCCGGCCTGCGCCACGCCCGTCACGCAGGGCATGATCGTTCGCACCAAGAGCGACAAGGCCATCAAGGCCCAGCAGTCCGTCATGGAGTTCCTGCTGATCAACCACCCGCTGGATTGCCCCATCTGCGACCAGGGCGGCGAATGCCAGCTGCAGGATCTGGCCGTGGGCTACGGCGGTTCTTCTTCGCGTTACGAAGAAGAAAAGCGCGTCGTGTTCCACAAGGACGTCGGCCCGCTGATCAGCATGGAAGAAATGAGCCGCTGCATCCACTGCACGCGCTGCGTCCGTTTCGGCCAGGAAGTGGCCGGCGTGATGGAGCTCGGCATGTCGCACCGCGGCGAGCACTCCGAAATCGAAACTTTCCTCGGCGACTCGGTCGACTCCGAGCTGTCGGGCAACATGATCGACATCTGCCCGGTCGGCGCGCTCACGAGCAAGCCCTTCCGCTACAGCGCCCGCACCTGGGAACTGTCGCGCCGCAAGTCGGTGAGCCCGCACGATTCCACCGGTGCCAACCTGATCGTCCAGGTCAAGAACAACCGCGTGATGCGCGTGGTGCCGCTCGAGAACGAAGACGTCAACGAATGCTGGATCGCCGACCGCGACCGCTTCTCGTACGAAGCGCTCAACGGCACGGAACGCCTGACGCAGCCCATGCTGAAGCAGGGCGGCCAATGGCAGCAGGTCGACTGGCAGACGGCGCTCGAGTACGTCGCCAACGGCCTCAAGCAGATCAAGACCGACCACGGTGCGCAAAGCATCGGCACGCTGGTCAGCCCGCACAGCACGCTCGAAGAGCTGCAACTCGCCGCCATGCTCACGCGTGAACTCGGCAGCGACAACATCGACTACCGCCTGCGCAACGCCGAATTCACGGCCTTCGAAGGCGTGCGCTGGCTCGGCACCTCGATCGCCTCGCTCACGCAAGTGCAGCGCGCGCTGGTCGTCGGTTCGAACCTGCGCAAGGAACACCCGCTGTTCGCACAGCGCATCCGCCAGGCCGTGCGCAAGGGCGCCGCGCTGTCGGTGATCACTTCGTCCAGCCTCATGGCCGATCGCGGTGCCTGGGCCATCGACGTGGCGCAAGCGGCCATCGTCGAAGCCGACCAGTGGGTCGAGGCGCTGGCCGCCGTGGCTGCTGCCATCGGTCAGACCAACGGCGCTGCCGCACCGTTGGCGCCGAAGAACGCGCCGGACGCCGCCGCACAAGCCATCGCAGCCTCGCTGCTGAGCGGCGAGCGCAAGGCCATTCTGCTCGGCAATGCCGCCGCGCATCACGCACAAGCCAGCAGCCTGCTGGCCCTCGCGAACTGGATTGGCGCACAGACCGGCGCCACCGTCGGCTACCTGACCGAAGCGGGCAACACCGTGGGCGCACAGCTCGTCGGCGCCTTCCCGAAGAACGGCGGCCTCGATGCCGGCCGCATGCTCGCCGCCGGCTCCGGCCTCAAGGCCGTGCTGCTGCTGAACACCGAGCCGGTGTTCGACTCCGTCGCCGGTGCTGCCGCCGCCGATGTCATCGGCAATGCGCAGATGGTGGTCACGCTGAGCCCCTTCAAGGCCAACCTCGAGTTCAGCGACGTGCTGCTGCCCATCGCCCCGTTCACCGAAACGCCCGGCACCTTCGTCAATGCCGAAGGCCGCCTGCAAGGTTTCCATGCCGTCGTGAAGCCGCAAGGCGAAACGCGTCCGGCCTGGAAGGTGCTGCGCGTGCTGGCGAACCTGCTCGGCCTGCCGGGCTTCGCCTTCGAATCGACCACCGAGGTGCTGGCCACCGTCGGTGACAAGGGCACCGTGCCGGCGAATGCGCTGAGCAACGCCACCTCCGCCAAGGCCGTCGCGGCCAGCGGCGCCGTGGCTGCGCCCGTGGTCGCGAGCATCTACCAGCTCGATTCGATCGTGCGCCGCGCACCGTCGCTGCAGCTGACCGCCGACGCACGTAATAGCGCATCGACCATACCCGCTCGTGCCGAGGAGGCCCTGGCATGATCGACGCAATTCATGGCTTCGGCCAGGGGCTGGTCGCCGCAGGCTGGTGGACGTCCGTCGTCTGGCCCGTGGTCTGGACGCTGATCAAGATCATCGTCGTCGTGATCCCGCTGATGCTGGCCGTGGCCTACCTCACGCTGTGGGAACGCAAGGCCATCGGCTTCACGCAGATCCGCGTGGGCCCGAACCGCATCGGGCCGCTGGGCCTGTTGCAGCCGATCGCCGACGCGCTCAAGCTGATGACCAAGGAAATCATCCTTCCGACGGTCGCCAACAAGGGCCTGTTCCTGCTCGGCCCCATCATGACCATCATGCCGGCGCTGGCCGCATGGGCCGTGATTCCCTTCGGCCCCGACGTGGCGCTGGCCAACATCAACGCCGGCCTGCTGTTCGTGATGGCCATCACCTCGCTCGAGGTGTACGGCGTGATCATCGCCGGCTGGGCCTCGAACTCGAAGTACGCCTTCCTGGGCGCGCTGCGCGCCTCGGCACAGATGGTGAGCTACGAAATCGCGATGGGCTTCTGCTTCGTCGTGGTGCTGATGGTCACGGGCAGCCTGAACATGTCCGACATCGTGACGGTGCAGGGCAAGGGCATGTTCCATGACATGGGCCTGGGCTTCCTGTCGTGGAACTGGCTGCCGCTGCTGCCGATCTTCGTCGTGTACTTCATCTCGGGTCTCGCCGAAACCAACCGCCACCCGTTCGACGTGGTGGAAGGCGAATCCGAAATCGTGGCCGGCCACATGATCGAGTACTCGGGCATGAGCTTCGCGATGTTCTTCCTGGCCGAGTACGCCAACATGTGGCTCGTCTCGATCCTGACCGTGGTGCTGTTCCTCGGTGGATGGCTGCCGCCGTTCGAGTTCCTGAGCTTCATTCCGGGCTGGATCTGGCTGGGCCTGAAGACCTTCTGCGTGGTCACCATGTTCCTGTGGGTGCGCTCGACGTTCCCGCGCTTCCGTTACGACCAGATCATGCGTCTGGGCTGGAAGATCTTCATTCCCGTCACCCTGGTGTGGCTGGTCGTGGTCGGTGGCTGGATGCAGACGCCGTTCAACATCTGGAAATAAGCAGGAAGCGACGACATCATGACTGCTTCACACACCGCCGGAGGGCTCGGACGCACCTCCAAGCTGGCCTCCGCACCGTTCTCGCTCAAGGACTTCCTGGGCAGCTTCATGCTGTTCGAACTGTTCAAGGGCCTGGCCATCACGGGCAAGTACGCCTTCGCGCGCAAGATCACCGTCCAGTTCCCCGAAGAGAAGACGCCGCTGTCGCCGCGCTTTCGCGGCCTGCACGCGCTGCGCCGCTACGAGAACGGCGAAGAGCGCTGCATCGCCTGCAAGCTGTGCGAGGCCGTGTGCCCCGCACTGGCGATCACGATCGAATCCGACGTGCGTGACGACGGCTCGCGTCGCACCACGCGCTACGACATCGACCTGACCAAGTGCATCTTCTGCGGCTTCTGCGAAGAGAGCTGCCCGGTCGACTCGATCGTCGAGACGCACATCTTCGAATACCACGGCGAAAAGCGCGGCGACCTGTACTTCACCAAGGACATGCTGCTGGCCGTGGGCGACCGCTACGAAAAAGAAATCGCGGCGAACAAGGCGGCCGACGCCAAGTACCGCTGAGCCGGCTCCGCTCGAAACCCGTACCAATCGAACTCCAATGGACGTCAAGACCGGTCTGTTCTATCTGTTTGCCGCGGTGCTGCTGTTTGCAGCCTTCCGCGTCATCACCTCCCGCAACCCCGTGTACGCCGCGCTGTACCTGGTGCTGGCTTTCTTCCAGGCTTCGGCCATCTGGCTGCTGCTGCGCGCCGAGTTCCTGGCGATCTCGCTCGTGCTGGTGTACGTCGGCGCCGTGATGGTGCTCTTCCTGTTCGTCGTGATGATGCTGGACATCGACGTCGACGGCCTGCGAGAGGGCTTCTGGAAGCACTTCCCGCTGGCGGCCGGCATCGGCGCGCTCATCGCGCTCGAAATGGCGGCTGTGCTCATGGGCGGCTTCCGCCTGGGCGAAGGCCCGCGCGCCATGGCGACCACCTCGCCCAACAGCTCGAACACGCTCGAGCTGGGCAAGCTGCTGTATTCCGAATACCTCTATCCGCTGGAAATCGCCGCAGTCATCCTGCTGGTGGCCATCATTGCCGCCATTGCACTGACGCTGCGCACCCGCAAGGACAGCAAGTACGTCAACCCGTCGGACCAGGTGCGCGTGAAGGCGCGCGACCGCGTGCGCATCGTGCAGATGCCCGTCACGCGTGCGGCCGAGCCGGTGGTTGAGGCCCCGGCAGCGGATGCCGCTGCAAAGGAAAACAAGGCATGACGCTCACGCTCGGACACTTTCTCTCGCTCGGCGCGATGCTCTTCGCGCTGTCGGTGATCGGCATCTTCCTGAACCGCAAGAACCTGATCGTGCTGCTGATGGCCATCGAACTGATGCTGCTGGCGGTCAACATGAACTTCGTGGCCTTCTCGCACTACCTGGGCGACATGCACGGCCAGATCTTCGTGTTCTTCATCCTGACGGTGGCGGCGGCCGAATCGGCCATCGGCCTGGCGCTGCTGGTCCTGTTGTTCCGCAACAAGTCCAACATCAACGTCGACGAACTCAACTCGCTCAAGGGTTGACAGCAGTATGAGCGCAACCCTTTCCGCATCCACCTTGCTGGCCGTGCCGCTGGCACCCCTGGTCGGCGCCGCACTTGCCGGCCTGTTCGGCACGAAGTTCGGCGGCAACCACATCGGCCGCAAGGTCACGCATTCGCTGACCATCCTGGGCGTGTTCGTCGCCTTCGTGATCTCGGCGATGACGCTGAAGTCGGTCATCGTCGACGGCGCCCGCTTCAACCAGACCATCTACGAATGGATGATGGTTGGCGGCCTGAAGATGGAAGTCGGCTTCCTGGTCGACGGCCTCACGGCCATGATGATGTGCGTCGTGACCTTCGTGTCGCTGATGGTCCACATCTACACCATCGGCTACATGGAAGAGGACGACGGCTACAACCGCTTCTTCTCGTACATCTCGCTGTTCACCTTCTCGATGTTGATGCTCGTCATGAGCAACAACATGCTCCAGCTGTTCTTCGGCTGGGAGGCGGTGGGCCTGGTGTCGTACCTGCTGATCGGCTTCTGGTTCAACAAGCCCACGGCCATCTTCGCGAACATGAAGGCCTTCCTGGTCAACCGCGTGGGCGACTTCGGCTTCATCCTGGGCATCGGCCTGATCGCCGCCTACGCCGGCACGCTGAACTACGGCGAAGCCTTCGCCAAGGCGCACACGCTGGCCGGTATCACCTTCCCGGGCACCGAGTGGATGCTCATCACGGTGATCTGCATCTGCCTGTTCATCGGCGCGATGGGCAAGAGCGCCCAGTTCCCGCTGCACGTGTGGCTGCCCGACTCGATGGAAGGCCCGACCCCCATCTCGGCGCTGATCCACGCGGCGACCATGGTGACGGCCGGCATCTTCATGGTGGCGCGCATGTCGCCGCTGTTCGAGCTGAGCGACACGGCCCTGAGCTTCATCCTCGTGATCGGTGCCATCACCGCGCTGTTCATGGGCTTCCTGGGCATCATCCAGAACGACATCAAGCGCGTGGTCGCGTACTCGACGCTGTCGCAGCTGGGCTACATGACCGTGGCGCTCGGTGCCTCGGCCTACTCGGTCGCGGTGTTTCACCTGATGACGCACGCCTTCTTCAAGGCGCTGCTGTTCCTCGGCGCGGGCTCGGTGATCATCGGCATGCACCACAACCAGGACATCCGCTGGATGGGCGGCGTGCGCAAGTACATGCCCATCACCTGGATCACCTCGCTGCTGGGTTCGCTCGCCCTCATCGGCACGCCGTTCTTCTCGGGCTTCTACTCGAAGGACAGCATCATCGAGGCCGTGCACGAAAGCCACCTGTGGGGCGCGCAGTTCGCCTACTACGCGGTGCTGGCCGGCGTGTTCGTGACGGCGTTCTACTCGTTCCGCATGTACTTCCTGGTCTTCCACGGCAAGGAACGCTACGACCAGGACCCGGACGCACACCACGACGACCATGCGCACGACGCGCACGGACACGACGACCACGGCCATGGCCACGACGCCCACAAGCCGCACGAATCGCCGATGGTGGTCTGGCTGCCGCTGGTGCTGCTGGCGATCCCCTCGGTGGTGATCGGCTTCATGACCATCGACCCGATGCTGTTCGGCAGCTTCTTCAAGGACGCGATCTTCGTCGACGGTGCCAAGCACCACGCGATGGGCGAACTGAAGGAAGCCTTCCACGGCCCGGTCTCCATGGCGATCCACGGTCTGCAGACCGCGCCGTTCTGGCTGGCACTGGCCGGCGTGGCGCTGTCGTACTACATGTACATGATGAACCCGGCGCTGCCGGCCGCCATCAAGCGCGCCTTCAGCCCGATCTACAACCTGCTCGAGAACAAGTACTACCTCGACTGGATCAACGAGAACATCCTCGCCCGCGGTGCGCGCCTGCTCGGCACGGGCCTGTGGAAGGGCGGCGACCAGGCGCTGATCGACGGCGCGCTCGTCAACGGTTCCTGGAAGGTGGTGGGTCGCGTGGCCGGCGTCGTGCGCTGGCTGCAGTCGGGCTTCATCTACCACTACGCCTTCGCGATGCTGCTGGGCATCTTCATCCTGATGACGTACTTCGTCTGGTTCAAACGTTGAGCCCGAACGCTGGAGAAAAAGAAAAATGGGTTTGTTGAGCCTTGCCATCTGGGTGCCGATCGCATTCGGCGCCGTGCTGCTGGCGTTTGGCCGCGACGAGCACGCCAAGGGCGTGCGCTGGGTCGCGCTCGTCGGTGCCATCGTGAGCTTCCTGGTCACGGTGCCGCTGTTCACGCGCTTCCAGAACGGAACCGCCGCGATGCAGTTCGTCGAGAAGACGAGCTGGATCTCGCGCTTCAACGTCAACTACCACCTGGGCATCGACGGCATGTCGCTGTGGCTGGTGCTGCTGACCTCGTTCATCACGGTCGTGGTCGTGATCTCGGCCTGGGAAGTGATCACCGAGCGCGTGAACCAGTACATGGGCGCGTTCCTGATCCTGTCGGGCTTCATGATCGGCGTGTTCTCGGCGCTCGACGGCATCCTGTTCTACGTGTTCTTCGAAGCCACGCTGATCCCGATGTACCTGATCATCGGCATCTGGGGCGGCCCGAACAAGATCTACGCGGCGTTCAAGTTCTTCCTGTACACGCTGCTCGGCTCGCTGCTCATGCTGGTCGCGCTGATCTTCCTTTACAACAAGTCGGGCGGCAGCTTCGACATCCTGAGCTGGCACAAGCTGCCGCTGGGTTCGACCGCGCAGACCTTCCTGTTCTTCGCCTTCTTCGCGGCCTTCGCCGTCAAGGTGCCGATGTGGCCGGTCCACACCTGGCTGCCCGACGTTCACGTCGAGGCCCCCACGGGCGGTTCGGCCGTGCTGGCCGCGATCATGCTGAAGCTGGGTGCCTACGGTTTCCTGCGCTTCTCGATGCCCATCGCGCCTGACGCCTCGCACGAATGGGCCTGGCTCATGATCGCGCTGTCGCTCATCGCCGTGATCTACGTGGGCCTCGTTGCACTGGTGCAGCAGGACATGAAGAAGCTGGTGGCGTACTCGTCGGTCGCCCACATGGGCTTCGTGACGCTGGGCTTCTTCATCTTCAACGAGCTCGGCGTGTCCGGCGGCATCGTGCAGATGATTGCCCACGGCTTCGTGTCGGGCGCCATGTTCCTGGGCATCGGCGTGCTGTACGACCGCGTGCACTCGCGCCAGATCGCCGATTACGGCGGCGTGGTCAACACCATGCCCAAGTTCGCCGCGTTCGCGCTGCTGTTCGCCATGGCCAACTGCGGCCTGCCGGGCACCGCCGGTTTTGTGGGCGAATGGATGGTGATCCTGGGCGCCGTCAAGGCCAACTTCTGGGTCGGCCTGGGCGCTGCCACCGCACTGATCTTCGGCGCCGCCTACACCCTGTGGATGTACAAGCGCGTGTACCTGGGCCCGGTCGGCAACGACCACGTCAAGGAACTGAAGGACATCAACGCCCGCGAATTCCTGATGCTCTCGCTGCTGGCCATCGCCGTGCTGTGGATGGGCCTGTATCCGAAGCCTTTCACCGACGCGATGGATGCCTCCGTCGTCGAGCTTCTGCGCCATGTGGCGATTTCGAAGCTGCCCGTCTGATGCCACGCTGAAGAAGAGAACGAGATGATTGACAAACTCAGCTGGGTGACGATCTACCCCGAAATCGTGTTGCTGGTCATGGCCTGCATCATTGCGCTGGTCGACCTGTCGGACACGAGCCCGCGCCGTACCCGCACCTACATCCTGACGCTGCTTACGCTGGCGGCGGTGGCCGTGCTCACGGGCCTGGCCGCTGTCGGCGGCAAGACTTCCTACGGCTTCGGCGGCATGGTGGTGAGCGACACGATGGGCAACTGGCTCAAGTGCTTCGCCTCGCTGGCCCTGATGGTCACGCTGGTCTACGGCCGTCCCTATGCGGCCGACCGCGAGATGCTGCGCGGCGGCGAGATGTTCACGATCAGCATGCTGGCGCTGCTGGGCATGTTCGTGATGATCGGTGGCAGCAACTTCCTGCTGATCTACCTCGGCCTGGAACTGCTCACGCTGTCGAGCTACGCGCTCGTGGCGCTGCGCCGCGACAACGCGGTGGCCAGCGAAGCCGCCATGAAGTACTTCGTGCTCGGCGCCATGGCCAGCGGCTTCCTGCTGTACGGCCTGTCGATGATGTACGGCGCCACCGGCTCGCTCGACCTGAACGAAGTGTTCAAGGCGATCTCGACCGGCAAGGTGAACCACCAGGTGCTGGTGTTCGGCCTGGTCTTCATCGTGGCCGGCCTGGCGTTCAAGGTCGGTGCCGCACCGTTCCACATGTGGGTGCCCGACGTCTACCAGGGCGCGCCGACGGCGATCACGCTGCTGATCGGCGCCGCGCCCGAACTGGCTGCCTTCGGCATCATCATCCGCCTGCTGGTCGACGGCCTGCAGCCACTGGCCATCGACTGGCAGCAGATGCTGGCCGTGCTGGCGGTGGCGTCGCTGGTGATCGGCAACCTGGCCGCCATCGCGCAGAGCAACCTCAAGCGCATGCTGGCCTACTCGACCATCGCGCAGATGGGCTTCATGCTGCTGGGCCTGGTGGCGGGTTCCGACCTGCAGGGCACGCAGAACGCGCAGGCCGCCTACAGCGCCGCGATGTTCTACGTCGTGACCTACGTGCTGACCACGCTGGCGAGCTTCGGCATCATCCTGCTGCTGGCGCGCGAAGGCTTCGAAAGCGAAGAGATCACCGACCTGGCCGGCCTCAACCAGCGCAGCCCGCTGTACGCCGGCGTGATGGCCATCGCGATGTTCTCGCTGGCCGGCCTGCCGCCACTCGTTGGCTTCTACGCCAAGCTGGCCGTGCTGCAGGCGCTGATCGCCTCGGGCGCTGCCATCTACATCGGCCTGGCGGTGTTCGCCGTGATCACCTCGCTGATCGGTGCGTTCTACTACCTGCGCGTGGTCAAGGTCATGTACTTCGACGCACCCGTCACGGCGACCACCGTGTCGGCTTCGTTCGACGTGCGCACCGTGCTCACGATCAACGGCGCGCTGATCCTGATTCTTGGCGTGCTGCCCGGCGGTCTGATGACGCTGTGCTACGACGCCATCGCGGCCACGCTGGCCCACTGACGCGGTCCGCAACACGGTGTCGCAAACCGCGTCGGTCTGGGTGGTGCTGCTGGTGGCCCTGGTGGCCGCCAACCTGCCGTTCCTGAATGAGCGCCTGTTCGGGGCGGTGCCGCTGTCGACCGGGCACAAGTCGCTCGCCATCCGCTTCGGCGAACTGGTGGTGCTGTACTTCATCGCCGGCGGCATCGGCCTGCTGTTCGAGCGCAGGGCAGGGCAGATCGCCGCCCAGGGCTGGGAGTTCTACGCGGTGACGGCCTCGCTGTTCGTCGTGCTGGCTTTCCCCGGGTTCACCTGGCGCTACCTGATGAAGCACAGGCACTGACCGACATGACTTCTCCTGCCCCCGATTCGCATCTGAAGGAAGCGCTCGTCAGCAGCGAAGAGCTCTTCAAGGGCAAGTTCCTGCACGCCAAGCGCGACACCATCCGCTTGCCCGACGGCCACAGCGCCACGCGCGAGTACGTGGTGCATCCCGGCGCGGTGGTGGTGATTCCGCTGCTCGACGACGGCCGCGTGGTGCTGGAGCGCCAGTTCCGCTACCCGGTGGACCAGGTGATCGTGGAGTTTCCCGCGGGCAAGCTCGACGCCGGCGAAGATCCGCTGCTGTGCGGCCAGCGCGAACTGCTCGAGGAAACCGGCTACACCGCGCGCGAATGGGCGCATGCGGGCGCCACGCACCTGGCGGTGGCGTACTCGACCGAGATCATCCACATCTACTTCGCACGCGGCCTCTCGCTGGGCGAGCGCCAGCTCGACCACGGCGAGTTTCTCGACGTGTTCACCGCCACGCCGCAGGAGCTCATCGGCTGGTGCCGCGACGGTACCGTGACCGACGCGAAGACGCTCACCTGCGCCCTGTGGCTGCAGAACGTCCTGTCGGGCGCATGGGCACTGGATTGGCAGGCCGCAGCCTCGCAAGGCGGCGCGGGATAATCCGCGCATGAAGGTTCTCGATCTCCGCTGCACGCACGGCCACGGCTTCGAGGGCTGGTTCGCGTCCAATGAAGCGTTCGACAGCCAGCTCGCGAGCGGCCTCGTCGAGTGCCCGGTCTGTGGCGACACCGCCATCGTCAAGCTGCTGAGTGCGCCCCGCCTGAACCTGAGCAACGCCAAGGCGCCGAAGGAAGAAGGGCGTGGCGACGCGGCCCGCGCGCCGGCGGCACCCGCAACGCCTTCCACGCAAGTATCCGCAACCTCGACTTCGCCCGAAGCCCGCTGGATGCGCGCCGTGCGCGAGGTGCTGGCCAAGACCGAAGACGTCGGCGACCGCTTTGCCGACGAGGCGCGCAAGATGCACTACGGCGAAACCGCCGAGCGTGGCATCCGCGGCCAGGCCACACCGGAGCAGACCGAGGCGCTGCTCGATGAAGGTATTCCGGTGATGGCGCTGCCGATTCCGGCGGCGCTCAAGGAAACCCTGCAGTAACCGACGACTGACCCGATCGGGTCAGGCCGTGAACTGCAGCGCGGCCAGCCGCGCGTACACGCCGCCTTGTGCCACCAGCGCCGCGTGCGTTCCCTGTTCGACGATGCCGCCGTGGTCCAGCACGATGATGCGGTCGGCCTTCTGCACGGTCGCCAGGCGGTGGGCGATCACGAGCGTGGTGCGGTTTTCCATCGCCGATTCGAGCGCGGCCTGCACCATGCGTTCGCTCTCGGCGTCGAGCGCGCTGGTGGCTTCGTCCAGCAGCAGCAGCGGCGGGTTCTTCAGGATGGCCCGTGCGATGGCGATGCGCTGGCGCTGGCCGCCCGACAGCCGCACGCCGCGTTCGCCCAGGAAGGTGTCGTAGCCCTCGGGCAGGGCCTGAAGGAAGTCGTGTGCGAAGGCGGCGCGCGCCGCGGCGTGCACCTCGTCAGCGCTGGCGTCGGGCCGGCCGTAGCGGATGTTCTCGAAGGCGCTGGCCGAGAAGATCACCGCGTCCTGCGGCACGAGGCCGATGCGGGTGCGCAGGTCGTGCAGGGCGAGCGCATCGAGCGACGCACCGTCGAGCACGATGCGGCCCGACTGCGGGTCGTAGTAGCGCAGCAGCAGCTGGAACACCGTGCTCTTGCCCGCGCCGCTCGATCCCACCAGCGCCACGGTTTCGCCCGGCGCGATGTCCAGGCTGAAGTCGCGCAGCGCCGGCGTGCCCGGCCGCGAGGGGTAGTAGAAGGTGATGGCGTCGAAGCGGATCGCGCTGCCCGCGGCGGGAACGGGCGCGACTGCCGGCCGTGCGGGCGAGGCGATGGCCGTCGGTGCATGCAGCAGTTCCATCAGGCGCTCGGTGGCACCGGCGGCGCGCAGCAGGTCGCCGTACACCTCGCCGAGCACCGCCGTGGCGCTCGCCAGGATCGCCACATAGACCACGGTCTGGCCCAGGTGGCCGGCCGTGATGTCGCCGCGCAGCACGGCCTGCGTGCCTTCGTACAGGCCCCAGAGCAGGGCGGCCGAGGTGGCGATGATGATGAAGGCCACGAGCACCGAGCGCGCGCGCGTGCGGCGCACGGCGGTATGGAAGGCGTTTTCGGTCGAGCTGTTGAAGCGGTCGGCCTCGCGGCCTTCGGCCGTGTAGCTCTGCACCACCGGAATCGCATTCAGCACCTCGGCCGCGATGGCGCTCGAGTCGGCCACGCGGTCCTGGCTGGCGCGCGACAGCTTGCGCACGCGGCGGCCGAACCACATGCTCGGCAGCACCACCAGCACCAGGATGCCCAGCACCTGCACCATCACATAAGGGTTGGTCCAGACCAGCACCGCCAGCGCGCCCACGCCCATGACGGCGTTGCGCAGGCCCATGCTCAGCGACGAGCCGACCACCGTCTGCACGAGCGTGGTGTCGGCCGTGAGGCGCGACAGCACCTCGCCGGTCTGCGTGGTCTCGAAGAAGGCCGGGCTCTGCTGCAGCACATGGCCGTAGACCGCGTTGCGCAGGTCGGCCGTGACGCGCTCGCCGAGCCAGCTCACCGTATAGAAGCGCGCCGCCGAAAACAGGCCCAGCGCCACGGCCACCGCGAAGAGGGCGCCGAAGTGCTCGCGCAGCGCCATGGTCTGCGCGCCCTTGTCGGCGCTGACCAGGCCACCGTCAATCAGGCTGCGAAGGGCGATAGGAAAAGCCAGCGTCGTGACCGCCGCCATCACCAGG
>Ga0256893_1000193_pt1 | contig 23847 bp, 9 predicted proteins | sample MC6MC0666MT_FD_190201 | JGI IMG/M metagenome (GOLD analysis project Ga0256893, IMG submission 190201) | Metatranscriptome of enriched soil aggregate microbial communities from Iowa State University, Ames, United States - MC6-MC0666-MT... | ecosystem: Environmental > Terrestrial > Soil >... | reverse complement strand
TTTTAAAATTTATTTTATATTAAAAAAGATTACATGTTTACAGTCCGTATGTTTTGATGATCTTGTGATCTGCATCAAAGACGAAGCGCACTTTAGAGTTTACCTTTTTCTCCTTATTGTCTTTTATAGAGAAGTAAGAATAAGTAGTAGATACATCATAGGTATTATCACTTACCTTTTCTACTTTGATATTGCTGTGCTGGTTATTCTGTGTTTTATCCCAGGTGCCCTGGTAGCGATCTTTCAGCTCATCGTAGGTTGGGTAATTGATGTCCCAGTAGCGCTCCATATTAGGGGAGAAGTGCTGGTAGATCTCATCGAAATTACGGGACTGCTCTGCGGATAATAATGTTTGTATCTCGCGGGCATTGGTGCGGTCATCTTCCGTTTGCGGCGGGGCAGCAGGTTCTATTGTCTCTGTTGGTTTAGCCGTCGCTACGGCTGTATTGGCCGTATCGGTTGCTTTTACCTCGTTCGGTACATTCGTATTTTGCTGCTCTATTTCCAGGAAATAATAAGCCAGGCCACCTACTATCAGCAGGCCAACGATAATGGCAACCCACATACCTGCATTGCTTTTCTTTTGTGCCAATGCTGCATTAAAGGGTTCCGGGGGCACGTTGCTGAAGTTTTGATGCTCCATGGGTGTGTTGTGCGTAGGATACTCTATTTTCTGAGCCGGAGCCGGTGGTGGCGTAGGCATGATAGGAGTATGGTTACTGCGGGATTGTCCCAAAAACTCCTGTTCGAAATTTTTAGAACTGATGGCATCCAGGTTCCAGTGCTTATACAAGCCGGTGAGGTGGATGTTTACTTCCGAATCATTAAGACCATTCCAGGAATCTAACAGGTCCTGTGGTGCTTCCTGTCCGAATTTTTTCTGATATAAGAAACTTATATACGCTACAATATTGCTTCTGCTGATCATTGTTTGTTTTTTTTCTTTAAGGTTCTAAAGCATATTTCAGGTATTCGATTCTACCTGAGTTGTCAAATTTAGTATAATATTCTTTGGCAGAACCGTCACAATTAAATAAAAAATAGGTTCCGTTCACGAGCTTAAATAAGGTATTGTCATTTTTAAGATCGGTATAGCTCTCTGTGTATGCTGTCTTATACTTAAGCGGTTTCGGCGCTTCATAGCTATTCGTTTCAGGATTACCGTAAAACACATAATACCCTCCGTCAGAGAGCTGCGCCACTACACCATATACATTATCCTTCAGGGTCTGCTTGATCATGGAGGAGTAAGCCTTGTTGCCATTGCTACAGGTATTGACGATATACAGTTTCTGCAGGGCAGGCTGCTGTTTGATACTACCCACAATCACCTTCCTGAATGGGGAGGTAAGGGTAGTGCTTTCATTTTTTACATTATTGATCTCGCGGAATACATTGCGGTACACCAGGAAATTATCCTTGTCTTCGATCACATAATTTTCATTGACATAACCAAAGGCCTCTGGTTTGCTGAGCACGTAATCGCTGAAGCTGGTACTGTCAAATACCACACGACGGCTGGCATACATTTTATCATTCACCTTTACCTGGTATAATTTAGCATCTGTGGTCCGCAGATAAGATACTGAATTGGCAGTAGGGTATATGTCCATGCGGCCGATCGCTTTACCTTCGATATCGCGTATGGTTACATTGTCTGTTGTGACATATACATAATGCAGACTTTTGAATTGCTTATACTGATACAGTACATATACGACAATAGCGAGTATAGGTAAAAACAGCAGTGCGATCCAGGATTTGCTGCGTTTTGGCTTTGCATACACCGGTGCCGGACGGCTTGCCGGTGCCTGGCGCTGCTGAGGCGTATCCTGTGCTGGCTGCACCTTTGCTGCTACGGGTTGTGCACCCTGCTGTGCATAGAATTCCTGTATCTCCCTGTGTATATCCTCACCGGTATAGTTCCAGGAGAGGAACATCTCTTTCAGATATTGCTGTATTTCTGCATCATTCAATCCTGCCCAACTCTGCAATACTTCTTCACTGGCCTCCTGAGACAATCTTCTTTGGTACAGGTATTTGATAAATGCGTTGATGTTGCTGCTGTTGATCTGCATGGGCTATGTTTACTTGGTGTTTTTGTCTACAATTTTAATGAGTACATCATTGGGCACCGGTATGGCATTATTCTTTATTTTAAATGTTGCATACACGGTATTGTTGTTCTTGTCAAAAGTGATTTTAAATCCGAACTGGTTCAGGTCATACTTCAGTAATGCAGCATTGCCGTTATAGAAATCCCGGGTAATCTCATTGGCACCGCTCAGGGTAACCAGGAGCTGGCTATCTACTACTTCAGTCTTAATATTAGGCTGATATGCAGTCTGGACAAGGCGCACGAAGGTATCGGTTTTTATCCAATTGTAATGCTCCGGGCCAAAGGCATCGTCTCTGACGGTAACCCTTTCCTTATCGGGTGCCGCATTTTTAATACTTAATTTAAGCCAGGAAACCAGGCCTATGGTCAGAACTATTGACAGGATAATCAATATGATCTTTACTGGTGTTGCTTTCATGACTTTTTATTAAAATAGTATTTGAATGATTGTGATTCTACAGATTGACTGATGATACGATTGACCAGGTCCCAGTCAAAATCGCCCGTATGATCTACAGTGAAATACCAGCCGTACAATCTAGCCTGTCCTATGTTTGCTGCACTGGTCAGCTCTTTGTCTGCTACAATGACGATCAGCCTCCTGGAGCTTTTTCCTTTTGAGGTCTGCTCGTTGATCGTTCCTGTTTTAGCATAGAAGAAGTAATTACTGTATTTCGCTTTAAGGCCTGATAAGCGCTTGCCGGTACCATTTGCACCATTGATCACATCGCTCATTCCCTGCATAATATTGTAGGCCATAAAGGTGCGGAAGTTACCATCGCCTCTCCAGCTAGAGTCGACCTGCCAGTTTTGAACCGGCATTTTTTGCCGGGTCACACTCATGCGGAAATTGCGGTTCTGGCTGGCCATAGACATATACATCTGCAGCATCATAAATGGTGTGATGCGATATGGATAACCACCCAGCGTTGCCGTTTTCAGCCCCAGGTTGAAGTTCTGTTGTATCTCGTTGAATGCCCGTTCTGACTGCAGATAATATGATTGCTCCGGGAAGCTCCATAAATAACCACCGCTGCGGTTGCGGTCGAGGACATTATACAGGGCAGAGTCTACATAATTAACCCTGTCGATACTCGTTACCTGAAAATCATTTTTGTCCTTGTCTTTGGTACGCAGACTGGCATTCTGTTCAAAGCCCGTAGCGATGAGTGAGTTCTCATTGCCGAAGTAACTTTTGTTTGTTTTGCCTTTGTCTGTAGCCGGCCAGTTCCCTTTACGGGCACTGTAGTTCGGCAGGTAATAGTTAGCCCCCTTAAACGATAAATTCGGGAAGGTATTATTGGCGCCCGCACCTTTGCTCAGCACATTTTCCAGGCTGTAACGATTATCTTTAAAGTAATCTCCTTTGGTATACGAACCCAGGAACATCATTACAGACTGATAATAGTTACTGGAAAATTCCAGGAACTTGGTCAGGCCTACATCACCATAATAGTGGTCGTCATTTTTCCATGGCTTCACCAGTTTCAGACCAGCAAAGGTATTGATCTCCGGTATGCCGGCAGGATGCAATACCAGGTTTTCCCATCCGGCATTGACCTGCGATGCGATGAGGCTGGTCGTAAGCGGTTTGATCGAAGAGCCTGGTCCGAGGAACAGGTTCAGCAGGTTGCGGTTACCCCACTGGTCCCTTTCATTTTTTGCATTGCTGAAGAAGAATTGTTGTCTTTGCAGGGCATAAATAGCCGCATCATTATTCGGATCCAGCACATTACGATTGGTTACGTAATCGGCCATCAGGCGTACGTTTCCGTCGCCATCGGTGGCGATAACACTAAAGTTGTATTTCTTGTTTTTATCAACAATCAGTTTGCTTACTGCATTAATGTCGTTTTGCACATCTTTTGATAATGCATAATCAAGGGTAATGCGTACCTCCTTATTCAGCTCTTTCTCGTTACTGTAGGCGGTTTTCAGCGCATTGGCAAAGTTGTATATCCAGAAGTTATTTTCTTTCAGCGGGTACACAATCTTATATTCTCCGTTGATCCATTTATTTAAGGCATAGCGGTTGCCGGAGTTGCGGAAGCCCAGGGTAAAGGACTGGTCCTGATTGAAGATGGTGGCCTGATCTTCATTATTCAGTGTGCTGACAAATGAAGTGGCATTCTGTTCAATATTCTTCTGTACATTTTTATATACAAAAATATGTGCCTGGCCTTTGCTGCTATTGTTGACATTAATGATCCCTACATTCTCAGTATTGTTGCCTGCAAACCAGTTGCCCGGCATTAAGGCAAACTGTATGCTGCTGGACGGATCGTTAATGAAATAAGGTAACAGCACATTTTTAGCGCTGTTATTATAGCTCACCAATGCAGTAGATACATCGTTAAAGAATAAGGACTCGCTTACGTTTCCGTTCCATATCATACGACTTTCTACCGGAGGCAGTTCGAGGTACATGTTTTTATTGTACACGGCATTGTACCGCTCATTGTCATAAATAATAAACAGCGGATTATTCAGTTCAAATGCTGTAGATGGTTTGTCTATCAGGTTATTGAAGATACTGCGTGTATAAGGGTCTCCGACTACATCGTTTTTCAGGTGTGCAAAGCGCTCATCCTTGCCTAAGATGCCAATCAGCTGGGTGTAATTATACTTCACTCTTTTGCTGTCGAGACTGTCTTGTATCGTGGCTAGCAGTCCGTTCAGGTCCACATCAATATGCTTCTGGGTTTTGTCCAGGGTGATGGAGAAGTTTTTATTATTCAGTTCATTTCTCTGTACCGTAGTTAAGGCGAATGCTGCAATCAGCGCCACAAAGAAGGCATACTTAATCGCATTGCCCTGCAGGTTGATGTTGAATGAGTGCTGCTGTGTAGGTGCCTGTACCAGCGTTAAGCCCAGTAGCAATAAAGGTAATATAACCGATACACGGCTGGTAAGGCTCAGGAACGGGAAGTCCTGGCCGAAGAATACAAAACGGTTGGTGGCTGTCAGCCATACAAACAAGGCAATGGTAAAGAGCAGGATCAGTGGTATTAATCCCGCATAGCTGCCCAGGTCTCTCGGTTTGGAGGGATCGGATGGCAGTAACTGTACCTTATAGGAGATCAGGTACAGGATCATGGGTAATAAGATCAGGAACAGGATCAGGTACATAACAAAATCGCCTAGCTCACTAATTACATAACGGGCTATCACCACATCGCGCGTCTGCGTAGGGTAGTCTACCCCTACACGGGAATGCGGGCGCAGGTTGATGGTGTAATGCTCATCGTACGGTTTGCTGATATAGGAATTGATGAACCACTGGTTCTCGGCGGTTTCAATAATCTTTCTTGTTTTGAAAGAGGTGTATTCATTCTCCTGCATCAACTGGCTGATCGGCTGGTGAATAATCGAAGCGCGATACTGCACGTGTTTCACCACATCATTCAATTGATGATCTACTCTTGCGCGGGTATAGGGTATGCTGATGAGGATGATCCACAGTGCGGTTACACCTAATGTAATCTTTAAGACTTTACTGTCTTTCGGATACAGCACATAAATGATCAATGCTACGAATACCAGTACGGCCAGTATGACGAACAATTTATACGTCAGCAGGTAGTAAAACAGCGACTTGAACGATAGGGTAGTCAGGTATACAATCAGCGCAGTGATACCGTATATCCAATAGTTGTTCGGTTTGTACAGCATCCGTTTGATGCTGTTATTGCTGCGGTCCAGTGGCTTTTTCAGGAAGTTGATGAAGATATTCTTCAGCAGGATAAATAAGGTAAACAGGATCGCAAACCCGCGGTCACACACCGCAAAGAACAGGATGGTCAGTGCCGTAATAATGAAGGTCGGATTATTGAAGAGGTAGTAGAAATAAGCCTTGGCCTGTATTTTTAGTTTGGATTTTTCGCCCAGTATATCCAATGGTTTATACTCAAAACGGCGATTGCTGATCTTGGAGAAGTACCAATAGCCCAGCAAAGGAATAAGGATAGAAATAATACGGGTAAAGATCTCTATATGCATCACCTTTTTGTTGAGCATAAAGAGTACAAAACAGGCCGCGATGAATATAGCATAGGTCTTGTTGATGCCCGCCATATTACCTGTATTCAGCTTCAGGAAACGATCCAGCTCAAAATCACCTTTACGGTTCAGCACTGCTCTGTAGATAATGATGAGCAGGACAAACAATAATATCCAGATCAGGGTGAGCGGTACGGGCAGTATAAATCCGAGGTTGAAATCGAAATTGATCAACGTATTTTCCAGCTCATATTTGGTAATGTTTTCCAGCGGGGGGAATGTGGCTACACGCCAGTACAGTATAAAACGTAAAGCCGTCAGCACAAAGATCACAGAAAGGATGATCGGCTCCAGGCGGTCTATTTTCTTACCGGGGAAGAAAACCGTAAGCAATACAAAGGCGATATAGATAATGCCCAGGTACAGCACCGTATTGTCCGGGCTGAATCCGTTTTTGGAAAAATCCCTGACATCAAACAGATAATGTACACTATGGTCTTCGCTACTCAGGCTGAATTTCTGTTGAGTGACATCCTGGTGTTTACCATTACGGTTATTGTCCGTTACGGCAAGGGCCAGCGGGGTATTCGGCGATCCGGTCACATAGTCTATATTACCATCAATAGCCTCGCTCACACGCAGGTTGTAGGTGGTAAAATAGAAGCCTTCTTTTAAGTTATCCGTAATGATGCGGTCAAAATCATTCGTAATGAAACGAATATTCTTGTCGCCCCTGGATTGCAGTCCCGGGCTTTTCAGCATGTAGGTATTGGGATAATCAAATACAATAGCCAGTTTGTTCTGGTTGCCCAAAGCATAATCGACACCTGCAATACTACCCAGGTGCAATAGTTTTTTATTATTGTTGAATCCGATATAGAACTGTTCTTCCAGGCCGATCGTTGCTGTGTTGTTGATGTTCGGGCTAATCGTTTGTCCGCCGACCTGCAACTGGTATCCGTTGGTGAAGAAGCTTCTGTCCGGGAATAGTTTCAGTGATTGCGCATCCTTTGAGTGATTAACCAGGAGGTAAGTATTGCCGGTTTGCAGCAATATAGATTCCAGTACCTGGTAACTTTCCGGCTTGCCGGAGCTGAAGTTGCGGTTGTCAAGGAACAGGTCGAAGATGGACATCCCTTTTTTAAGCGGAGCATCTTTGATGGTGATCTTATCGGTATAAGGCGCGGTCAGATTAAACTGCTCCAGCAATTCTGCATCATTACATTGCAGGCTTATGGTGTACACTGTTTCACTTTCCGGTGCACCGAACAGGCGTTTGAATATGTTGTAGTGTTGCTCCTGTATGCTAACATTCAGTTTGTTCTGTGCATTACTGATGATGAACTGATCTTTAATGTCTGCAGTGAAAATGTTATTGAGCAGGCGATTTTCTCCATCATCACCAACCTGTATCACCGGCTGATAGAATGCCGAGAAGCTTACCCTGGCCTGATCTGTACCGGATGCTGCTATCGTAATGCGTGCATCACGATTCGTACTGTCCTGCAGGATGGGGAACACATCCAGCTTTTTATCAAATGCAATACCGGTATTGCTTAAGCCATGATATTCATTATTGGTAAACCAGGTACGATCGCCCATAGGGTTCATGGTAAAGTATACGGCAAATACCCCTGTCAGAAAGACAAGGGTAAGTAAGCCGAAATTCAGTACGCTTTTCCATTTATTATTGAACGCGACCATTTTACCGATGCGTTCATCACCCTGCTTGTATTGCTTTAGCCGGGTATTGATAATGTTTTCCAGCCCCAGTTTGGCCACATAGAAAAACAGACATGCAATAATGGTAAGGCTCAGGAACCAGCTCAGCACGCTGCCGAAGGCAATGTTGAGGCCGATAATCGCGGCAGCCGGTATACCAAAGAACAAAAGTTTCTTCATCTAGATATGCTTTAATTTATAACCCAGTACGATACTGTCATCCAGTCCGGTCACACCATTGCGTTGCAGTATATCTCGCAGTACACGGATGTTTGCCGGTATTTTATCGATTGGGGTGTCCGGACCTATTACCGGGAACTCATTGGTAAAGGTCGGATTGCCGGTGATGAGCTGCACATTGGCATCATCATAATTTAGTTTCTTACGGATCTTGGTACGGGTAATGCTGGAGAGATGCGTGGCGGCAATGTTGAGCTGACGCATGATTTCCGCCTGGTTACCCTGGTTGAAAGCTTCCTGCAAAGGAAGTACGATCTTCTGAAATACCTGGTTGTAATAGAGCTCATCTCCGGAAATGAGGGCTTGAGTTTTTTCTGTAATCACACGGTTTTTATCTCGCGTATCTGCCAGCTCTTTCTGTAATTGCTGTAATGCGGCAGGATCTGCTCCGCCAGTCGGTGCGACAGGATCATTATGTTGTGGTACCGGTGCGGAAGGGCGCATCATTTTACCGGCAACAAAGCCGATGATGAGGGCTATGACACCAGTGATCAGTGGCCATAACCAGGCATTGGTTGGCGTTGTTTCGGCAATTTCTGCAGCCGGTTGTGCCCCTTCTTCTTCGACAGTATCTGTAGCAGAAGCCACAGTTCCGTTCTGGCTGATGAGTAATTTGCCATCCGGCATTTTACCAGCAACATCCAGCATCTTATTGATGGTGCTGCTTCCTGCATTATCACTCAGCACAGAAGTTAACTGTGCAGAGGATACTTGGAGTAAATTATATATCGCGGTACTATCCTGCGGATTGATCAGCTCTATTGTTTTTCCGGAACGTTTTATGGCAAAGTCCTGTACTTTTTCATCTTTTTGTACTTTGATGATATCGTTGCTGATGATGACTGCTGCGCTGCCGGTATAGCCGGGAAGCTGCATAGTACCTTTCTGTGCGTCAATATTCTGTGCGAAACTGAATAAGCTGATGCAGCTCATGCCTGATATTAAAATAGCTTGCTTCATAACGAAGATATATAGGTCTTATAGATTTAGAAATATTGTGGTCCTTTAGGCTTGTTTACCGGTGCAGTATATCCGGGATTCTGGCTTGCTCCTCCGGAGAAAGGCGGAGGGGGCAGGATAGGTGCCTTACGGATATCGTCCCGGCGAATACTGTAGATATATTGCTCGTCGATATAATTCGGGAACAGGGATGGTACTACCATATTCATTTCTACCTTATCATGGTCAAATATCTCTGATAATTGCAGTATTTGTTTTACCGTATTATGCTCCAGCTTGCGCACCAGGTAACCCTGCGGTGTGAATATGATGTCGGCATCTACGGACTGTCCCGGATTATCATAAAGGCTGCTGCCGGATACTTTAAAGCGTTTAGCCCCGATCAGGATCTGGCTCTTGTATAATGTATCGTAGGTGATCGGTTTGTCCGTTGTGAGTACGGCCTTGGCATTTTCTATATCATTCAGCTCATTGAAGAACAGGTTGATCAGTCGATTGCCCAGGCTTACTTTTTTCTTCTCTTCCTCAGTCTCCTGTTGTGCCGGAGCCGCATCCTGCTTCGCACCTACAATGATTTGAATCGGGTATCCGATACGCTCTGTATTCAGTCGTACGGTATTGTTGAATACCCCTTTGATACAAACATCTTTCAGTTCTGTACCGTTCAGAATATGTATTAAGCCACCTGCGATCTGCAGTTGTTCTGTAAGGCTGGAACGCAACTCTTCTGCCAGTGGTTTGAAGAGGAATCCTCTACCGGTAAGGATAATGCCACCACAGTTAAAGTCTTCTTTATTATCCTTGATCATTTTCAGATTGCTCACCACACGCTGAGCGATCAGTTTGCTGGTATCTTCTACATAACCATAGAAATCACTGATGTTTTCGATCTGTGATAAAAGATCGATCAGGGTATTAATATCCGATCCGGATTCGGTAATGTTACGGAAATTAAAGTCGCCCGATCTGGCATTTACCCATTGGTTCAGGGCATAAGCTTTATTGTCGATATAGTTATACTTCAGTCGTTCCAGCTCTTTGTATAACCTGTTTTTTACCTCCAGGTTACTGTCGGTAAGGTTACGTAAAATCTGATCTTTAATAAAGCGGAACGCTACTGCTGCATTATCTGCATTGGCACGAATGTAGTGCAGTACTGTTTCAAAAATGGCAAACGTAATCATGTTACCGGCACCGGCGAAGCCATTTCTGTAAATCGGTTTGATGTTAAACAGATTGTCTTTACCTGTACGGATCACCGAAAAGTCGGTAGTACCCTTACCGGCATCAACTATGATATAATCGCTGTCTTTGCGTACCTGTACATCATTCTTATTAATATATCCCAGGAAGGACGCGTCACTTTCCGAGATGGTCAGGATCTCCCAGGCGAGTATTTTGTCTTTGTATTCATGTTGTGCAAAATCAGCGAAGATCATATGCAGCAACTGTTGCGTATGACGTATATCTGCATAGTCATAAATATTAGGCACCAGCAATACAAAACGGATCTTGCGTTTGGCCTGGCTGTATTTGATGAATTCCTTTTTCAGGAACGATTCAATGATCACTTTCAGGATGCTGTTATACGTTTTGTTCTTTACCTCGCCCAGGTTTACATTAATATCATAACCTTCTTTGTTGATATTAAAGTTCAGGCGGCTAAAAACATCTACATACTTATGTGTGATCTTCAGGTTCGGCAGCTGGTGAAATCGTTTCTCCGTAAGGGTTACAAAACCACTGTCCTTGCTGGAGCTGTTGACCAGCATTTTCAGGTTATCGGGCATATTCTGGATAAAGAGCTCTTTGTCTATATCCTCATATTCTCCCGTCAGGTCTTCTTTCAGGAAGAAGATTGATTTGTAGAAATTGGTATGCTCTTCTTCCTGGTAATAAGAAGAAGTGTCTTCACGATCGATCCAGCCTTTTGCTTTATGGAAGGCGTAGATATTACGGAAGAGGTTTTCGTGTTCGGGTTTCTTTTCCTGGTAGCCAAATCCGCTCTGGTAGCGTTTTACAGCCAGCTGGCTGGATTCGGAGCCGAAGTCGAGGGCCATACCCAGGAACTGTTCCGGGTGTGCAAAAGATATGATGAACTGGTGAATGTATGTATGTGTACCGACAACCAGCTCTACACTGATATGCAGATCTGGAAACTGATCATTATTCAGCTCCGGCAGTCTGTGGCCTATGTTACCGAATACATTGAATGCACCATTGCTGTAATTATTAGCCGTGATCTCAATGCAACCAGCGAAATGGCCAATATTGCTGCTGGCAGATAGAACCGGAGGTGGTGCATCAAAAAACTGTGGCTGTTGTTTGGGTGCCGGTTTATACGTATCGAGGTCATCATAAGTGAGCGGTGCCTCTGCTTCGGGTTCCGGCTCCGGTGCTGCAGGTACAATGGGTGCTTGCTCCTGAGCCCTGAGGGTAACGGTCAGTTTGTTGCCTTCCAATGTATAGGCAGGGCTGAGGTTGCCGATGTGTATATCCTGTGTTTCCGGTATAAATGTACGGATGTCTGCATCCTTCAACATACTGAATAAGTTGAAATGTACATTTTCCGGAACTTCAATTAAATATTGATTATGCACAGGCTGATCCTGTGCCTGTAATTGCAAGGTTACCTCTCTGCGATCGTTAATGACAACAGGTAAAATATAGTAATTCATATTGTTGTTTTTCTTGTGTGGTGTGTCGCAAAATAAACATTTACTTACAAAAGATATGATAATTTCGGCAAAACACCATATTTCCCGGCGAGTGCATCCCGACGTTTATTTCATTAATTGAGCAAGCGGCAAAAGGTAACCCTTCGGGCTTCTTTAATATTTGTGAAAATTGTTGTTATATCATTGCTAGACTGCATGTTAGCATCTACAAATGTAGATAGTGTGTGTCGAGGCATTGCCATCGGTATGGGTATAGGGTACCTGCAGTTCGTGATGTACCTGCCATCCGGCATCGCGAAGCTGCTGCCTGATCACTACAGGATCATGATAATAGAAATACATCTGGTCGCCGCTGCTGCCGGTTTGTAAACCAGACAAAGCAGGATCTCCCGGCACAAAGCTGATATACAGCACTCCCTTCTCTTCTGTAAGCCGGGCACAGTCGGTAAATAATGCTGAAGTTTCTTCGGGACTGAGGTAGGGCAGGCCAAAGCCGCAAATAATAGCCTGGTAGCGATCGGTTCTGTTTTTTATTGCCCTGATATCACCTGTTTCAAATACCGCCTTCGGGTTATTATGGCTTGCCCGTTCTATCATATTCGGAGCAATATCGATACCGGTAATCGCCAGGTCGGGCCTTTGCTGTAAGAGATAGCGGGTAATATTGCCCGGTCCGCAGGCCAGCTCCAGAACTGTTGCATTCGGTACGAGTGAACCAAGGAAAATGTCATAGGAATTATTGTAGATATCCAGATCCATAAACCGGCTTTCATACAATGCGGCAACCTTGTTCCAGGCATCAAAAGTGGGCTGTTTATCATCTTGTCCGGACATAGCTAAATAGGTTTTATACAAAAATAATCATCGCTGACGAAATTATGTAGTCCGCAAAAAAAGGGCTGTACGAAAGTACGGCCCTTGGTGTATTGCAATAAGCAGATCTTTATCGGATAATATTAAATCTTCTGTAGGTAATACCGTTCGGGGTAATGATATGTATGATATAACTGCCCGCGCTCAGGTTGCCCAGACTGATTTGTTGTTTGGTGGTATTCAGCATGGCTTGCTGGAATACAGTCTGACCAATGCTGTTGTACACCACAATGCCATTCATGGTGATATCCTTATCTCTGATCTCGATATTCAGGATGTCCTGTGCAGGATTAGGATATACATCAATAGCGGCATCGAGGCCATTCATCCGTTTGATTCCGGTCAGCAGATCAACATTAATCGTGAGTGTGGTATCATGGTACAGGCAACCATTGAATGACGTCATTTTTACAACATAATTGCCATTTGATGCGTAAATATGTACCGGATTGTTCTGTGTTACTTCAGAAGTACCATCACCAAAGTTCCATGTATAGCTCAGTCCGGCCAAAGGATTGATCGGTTCAAACAATACCTGTCCCGGTTGGATATTGATCTGCGGGATAAAGTTAAATCCATCATTTGGCGGTATAGTTGCATAAGCAATATGTACGGTATCATATTGCACACAGCCTACAGTGCTGGTCACTTTTACCCAGTAGGTACCGGAGTCTGTTGTTGTAATGATCTGCGTTGTATTGCCTGTATTCCAGTTATAGGTACAACCCGGATTACCTGCATTCAATATAGCAGTATCCCAGCTACAGATCACCTGGTCTGCACCCAGTGATTTTAATGGCAGAGGATACTGGGTAACGTGTGTATTACAGATTGTATTACAGCCACCTGCATTGGTTACTTTTACCGTATAGTTGCCCGGTGTTGTAACGGTAATGCTCTGGCTGGTACTACCCGTGTTCCAGAGATAGGTATTGCCGGGGTTACCTGCATTTAAGACAACATTACCTCCTGCACATAGAGCATAATCAGCAGCCAGTACGTTTGTCGGAATCGGTGCATTGCTCAATACTAATGTATCAGTAGCAGAGCAGCTTACGTTATTGGTCACCTTAACCCAGTAAGTATTTGGTGTATTTGTTGTGATGTTACTGGTGGTCGCACCATTGCTCCACTGGTAGCTCAGGCCGGTAGCCGGGGTAGTAGTGGCGTTTAAAGTAATACTATTACCCGGACAGATAGCGGTATCATTACCTAAGGTAACGGTTGGTTTTGGTTTGATGATCGCATTGACCTGCTGACGTGCTGCACTACAGCCATTTTTGATCTTCCAGTTGAAGAAGTGCAGGTATTGTGTCGTCAGGATAGAAGTACCACTGAAAGAATTGTTAATGGTACATATACCGTTAAGGGTGTATGGGAAGTTGATATTTGCCGCAATCGTTTCTCTGGCGAGTCCTGCAATACCGGTAGAGGCACTCAGGGTCAGACGGAGGCCTGTGCCTGCAGGTACGGTAAAGTTAAGTGGTAAGGTTGCCAATGTTCCATTAGGGTACGTTGCATTAACCGGGAATGTTCCGCTTTGCAGCACCGTGCCACTGGCATCTTTTAAAGAAACGGTTACAGTACCCGGTCCTGCAGGATTCACGATCGCATATACATTTACAGAACTGAGAATGAATGACTGCAAGGCATCAAACACCAGCCCGGACTCATTGTTCCCACTGCTTGAAGTTGATGTTGTCGATTGGCGGCCAACGCTGGTGTCAATCAGGTTTGCAGACTCAGATGCAACATAATATGGCGTAGTCACGCTGAGAAAAGGAGTCGTAAAGCTGTTGCCGGTTGCCACAGGAGTGCCCCCTGTTGCTGCTGTGTACCATTTTACAATATTACCGGAGGTTGTTGTTGCATTGAATGTCAGAGTGCCAGGTCCGCAGCGGGAAGTATCTGCAGCGGTAAGGGTATTGGTATTTACATTGATCAGTTTGCTATTGGAATAACAGCCGGTACCTCCATTGAGGATATGGGTACGGAACCATGTATTGGCATTCAGCACTGCCGATGCGTATCGGGTAGTATCGGAACTGCTCAATGGCGTCCAGGTAGTTCCGTTCAGAGAACTTTCCCATTGCAGTCCCCCTGCCGTATAACCGATATTCGGTGTTAAGGCCAGATAAGCCAAGGTACCGCTACAGATACTGTCTTTTGTTGCTGCCACTACAAATGTAGTCGGGCTCAGCGATAACTGTATTGTATCATTGTTATGATTATTGTCTGCTGCGCCGTTTACCTGTGTGAGCCATACTTTTATCGTTGACGGAACGGTAACCGGTACATTACTGAGGGTTATAGTATCGAAACATTGTCCGCTGGTGCTGGTTGGAGCAACCATGTTGCCGGTGTAGTTCAGCGGGGCCTGGTTTACACCATTCAGTTGCCAGTTAAGTGTAGCACTGGTGATGGTATTTGTCCCGGTGTTAGCCAGTCTCAGTAAAATATTCTGGTTGCCGGCACAGAACAAAGGTGTTTTAGTCAGCAGGTGTGTCAGTGCACCGTTATTTGTTTGTGTAGGCAATACTTCAATGGCCCCGATCGTCGGCATGATGGTACGGGTAGTACCGAATATATCTACCGGTACATTACTGGTTACATTAAGTCCGGCATTGGTTACATTGGGATTGGTAGGAGTAAAGTTATTGGCAGCCGCATTTACATATTGCGGATCTGCAATAGGGGAGCCATTTTCCAGCGCAGGATATACAGCCTGGAAAGCAGCCTGTGTCGTGTATGGAGTAGTGAGATACCCGTAATACTGGAGTCCGGTCTGGGTAGAGTTTACATAAATATTGTTTTTTTGTGCATCTGTAACCGCCACTCCGTTCTGGTAATAAAATCCATACTTCGTACCCAGGGTACCGCCGGTAATGGAGATCATATTATTATAAACATACAGTTGTGTGTCAGGGCCTGCAATGTACATTCCATATACCTGACCGGTACCGGTCAGTGGTTTGCTGAAGTCTATAGTATTATGATAATAACGGGAGTATTGCGCATTGTTTATAAATAAGCCGTAAATCGTTCCTCCCTGGTTAACGTCATAAATCATGTTATTGTAAAACAGAACAGGATTAGCGCTTGTTCCGTCGGAGCTGTTTGTGATACCGGTAAATGAATTGGTATTAGCAGCTGTGCCTCCATAAGGGCTGTGTATTTTATTGTTGCGTACGATGAGGCTCCCTGTGGTGGTAGTTGATCCGCCGCAGCTAATACCGGTAAAGGAGCTCATACCGGTCTTTGTAGTGCGATGAATGTCATTATTTTCAACAAGGTTATTGATCCCATCCGTCAATGAAATACCTGTATTGTAGAAATTCTCAATGCGGTTATTCCGGATGATATTGTTATTGTTGTTACCGAATATATATAGTCCTGCATACATACCGCCGGTACCGGTACCACCTTTGATATAGTTGTCGGCGAGGTAACAGTTCGTACCGTTAGTGCCTCCTACAGAAAGGCTTAGCGGAGCACCATTGAACAAAATGCCGCAGGAGTTTACGAAGGTAGTTGTCACGATGGAACTCAGGTCAAATGTACATCGGGTTATAGAATCGTTCAATGCATTGCCATACAATAACGCGCCCCAGCAATAATCTGTAGCTATAGACTGGAATGTAATACTGTCTATGCGGGTATATTGGGTGCCTTCCAATGTTAACAGCTGTCTTTGGTTTGCGGTGTTCAGGTATTTTACGGTTACCCCGTTACCATTGATGCGTACCGTATTCGTGGCGCTGCTGCCCGGGAAATTTTTGAAACTGATATACTCGGTATATGGTCCAGATCCTGCAACAGCATTTACCGTAACTGGTCCGCACAAACCATAGGTATTCAGATCATTGGCCAGCGCTGTAAAAGAGGCGTAGTTTGTGCCTCCGGTAGCGGCGGTGCTGTTTACCGTATAGGTGCCGGAAAGGCCGGTTTTAATAATTTTATTGATGGTATCATTGCCGGGAACAGTATCGGTTACACCATTCGGTAGGGTCGTCCATGCTTTAACGGCAACCGGCGTATTGGATGCAAAGGTATAGTTACCCAGTGTTACCTCTCGTTCATTAACCCCGCTGCCCCCAAAAGTATCCAGTGGTTGGCTGAGTATATATGGGGTTTGTGCCACACCATTAAGCAACCATTGCACGGTAACATTGTTGATTAAATTATTACCGGCGTTATTCACTTTTACTTTAACCGGATAAGTGCCGGAACATATGTTGCTGGCCGGGCTGCTCAATTGCGTAACCCCTGCATTATTCATCCCCTTTACCCCTTTGATAAAAGTGATCGTACCGATCCAGTTATAAGAAAGTGAACTGGTCGGACTACTGTTTGGGATACCGCTGCCATAGCTTGTTGTCGGGCTCATGGTCACCGTACAGCCACCACCGGTTAATGTGGCGGCCAGAGCCGGGAAACAAGTGCGCTGACCATCAAGGTATACGGCAAGCCCATACGTAGTATTGGGTGGTATAACCAGGTTGATATTAGATAATACAGGTACCGCATTGGTTGTAGTGGTATTTGCGGTATTGGCAAATGTGCCGGATGCTGCAAGTTGCCATCCGGTTACGGTTGAAATAAGTCCTGGAGCTGCTGTGATGGCGCCGGGTTTGTACCAGAGTGACGCATTCATATTTCCTGAAGTCCCTGATACACCCGAAAGATTCGTAATAATGACGGGGTAGGGATTGCTGTTCTGGAAGTTAATAGTGGTTGTACTGCCGCCTGAGCTATTGGTCAGCCCGGTAACGGTAGCAGAGGAGGACGTAATGGTCACTGCCTGCGCATACAGACTGCCTGAACCATACAGGGTCAGCAGGAATAGTAGCGCCTGGAAAACATTGTAAATGGGTTTGCGTAACATACTTTGGTATTTATTATGGATAATACACCAATAATAAATAGCCCGTCAACCAGAGAAGGCCGACACAAAAAATACAATTTAGAGAGAGTATAAAGTTATACTAAAAAAATCATTTGGCCGTATTTTTCATATAGATATTTGTTTCAGATGTGTTATCTAATAAAAAAGTCCGGCGCTCTGCAGAGCGCCGGACTTTTTTATTAGATAAGGATTGTTATCCCTACTTCATTAATTCAATTTTGCGAACCGTAGTGCCTTCGCCGGTATTGATATGTAACTGGTACATGCCAGCACTCAGGTGAGCAGGCAGGTTCAACTCATATTTACTTCCGCTGATATTATAGGCAGTGCGATACACTTCCTGTCCCAGGTTGTTCAGTACCACCACATCTTTGATACGGATGCGATCTGCCACTTCCATAAATATCGTTTGTCCGTTCGACGGATTAGGATATACTTTGATGGCATCTTTTGTGATATTGATATCCTTAGTGCCGGTACCCAGGATGTATACCGTAGAACTGTCTGTGATGTCTGCACAGGTGCTGAACAGTTTTACTTTAATGGTATAATAACCGCCAGCAGCATATGTATGCGATGGGCTAGGCTGGTTACTCACTTGTGTACCATCTCCGAAATCCCACTCATAGCCTACAACATTCTGTGCATTTACCGCAGAGAAGGTAAAGCCCATAGGACTATTGGCCAGGGCCAGTATGCCAGTTGCAGTAGGTGCATAACCGGCCTGAGTCAGTGTAACTGTATCCGATGTCAGACAGCCTTCGGCGCTGGTAACAAATACGATATATGTTCCGGCAGCCGCTGCGGTAATGGTACGGGTAGTTGCCCCGTTAGTCCAGTAGTAATTACCACCGTTCTCACCGTCTGGTCCTGCATCCAGTACTTTGGTTGCACCAACACAGAATCCGGTACCACCTGCATCCAGGTCTACGATAGGTCTTGGATTTACGATTACATTAACGGTGTCTGATTTAAAACAGGTATTTGTATCTGTTACTGTTACATAATATGTTCCCGATTGGGTAATGCTTCTGCTGCTTCCGGTACTGTTATCATCCCAGAGGTATGTTGCACCAGGATGTTGTGTGCCCGGGTCTATGGTAAAGGCTGCTGCATTTAAGGTACAGGTATCAAAATCCGGTCCCAGATTTGCTGGTGGCAGGATATGGATATAAGCATTAACCGGTGTTCTTACGCTGGCACATCCTGTAGAGGTGACTGCAACAACATAATATGTTGTGGTCGCGTACAGGGTTGGTGTCGTGTAGCTGTTGGTTGTTGCCAATACTGTGTTACTGGTTGCGCTGGAGTACCATTTCAGTGTGTTGCCGGTACCTGGTGTAGCACTCAGTGTTAATGCAGTAGGACTACAGCTTTGTGCAGTTACCACTGTTGGCGGAGCCACATAGTTAACATTCAGTGTGAAACTTGGTGAAATACAACCATTACCACCGCTTAAGATACGTACTCTGTACTGAGTTGCAGTTGAGATGCCGGTCGCTTTGTACACTACGGTATCCGTATTAGGGATAGCCGTCCAGGTAGTACCGTTTGTAGAGTACTCCCATTGTAATGATCCCGGTGCATATCCGTATCCCGGAGATAATGATAATACAGAGGTGTCATTGGCACAGATTGTAGCCAGGCTGCCCGTCACGGAGAATGAAGCCGGTACTGCATTGATTTTTGCAGTATCATTAGCCGGGTAAGGGTCTGGTTGACCGTTTGGTATTGATGTCCATGCTTTGATGGCATTATTCCCTGGGTTAAGGTTAGCATTGCCCAGTAAAACGGTATCGAAACTTTGACCGGATACAGAACCAATCGGCACTAATACACTGGAGTACGGAACTGGAGTCTGTGTAACACCGTTTACCGACCAGTTGATCTGTAAGGTATTGATGTTGTTTGTTCCTACGTTTCCGATCATTACTTCAACCGGTTGTGTGCCGGAGCAATAGTTTCCGGTAGGTTTCAATAAAGACAGTGCTCTTGCATTGTTCGTACCGGAAACACTGAATTCAAATGCACCGATGCTAGGAGTAGTGGAGCGTGCTGCACCATTGATATCCGTAGGTACATCGGCCAGTAAATTATTACCGGCGGTCATCACCGCAACATTCAATGGAGATAAATCACCTGTAGTTGAGGAGATAAACTGAGGATCTACGCTTGGAGAACCCACTTCCTGGGTCGGATAGGCTGCCTGGAATGCTGCCAGGGTCGCATATGCAGTACCATAGTAATACGGATACTGTGCCCCGGTTTGGGTAGAGTTTACGTAAACATTGTTTTTCTGCAAGTCAGCAGTATAGCTCGTAGAGGAACCGTAAAAACCGTATTTAACCCCGGTACTGCCACCTGTAATATTGATGATGTTGTTCTTAAAGTTACTACCATTGTTATAGCCATAGTAGATACCATATATAGTACCACCACCGGTATTGGACTGGAGCGCGCTGGCATCTACAGTATTGTGATATACATTATGAGCAGGGCCATATATATATATTAAGTACTGTGTACCGGAATAAGTGCCCAGGTTGTACAGAATGTTATTGGCAATCAGGTTAGGTGTTGCCGTAGTATTGTTGTAGTGGTAGTTATAGATACCGTACAGCGTATTGGTATTATTCACACCAGGCATGGCCATATCATGTACTTTATTGCCGATACATTTGATACCCTGACCATAGTAATAGTAGATACCGTATGCCGAAGTAGTGGTAGATGCCTTGCTGGAACGATGAATGTTGTTATAACTTATCTCACCACCTTTATTGTAATATGCTCTGATACCGTAGTAATAGAAGTTCGTTACTTCATTACCTACAATGTAGATGCTGTCATTCGGAGCAGTTGAGTTGTTACCAGTGAAGGTAATACCATAATATGCACCACCGGCAGCAGTACTACCTGCAATAACCTTATTATTCCTGATGTTTACATATGTAACCGCAGCAGAGGTCGTCGGAGAAGTATTTGATCCGGATATAACTATACCATTGGCATTAACCGAACTGGTTCCGGTAATGGTCGATAAGTCGACTTCACAGTTTACAATACTGTCACGGCTTGCATCACCCGTCAGCAGGATACCCCATCCGTAAGTATTGTTCAGGGTTTTTATTTTCAGGTTATTTAAGGTGAAGTATTTAGTGTTGTTTAAAGAGAATATCGGTAAGATATTGGCATTAGGTACATTATATTGTAACATTTCTCCGTTACCATTAATTCTGATCGTATTTACTGCACTTGATCCGGTAACGTTAGGGAATTCCACCATTTCGTTATATGGACCGGAACCGGCTACAACATTAGCTACCACCGGGCCGCAGATACCCCAGGCCAGGGCATTTTTGAATCCGGTAAAGCTGGTAAAGTTAGTAGCAGAAGCAGGTGCGCCTGCATTAATCGTATAAGTACCGCCAGGTAATGCAGAGTTTGCAGACCAGGAAATCGTGTCATTATTATGTACCGGATCTGTCTGGCCATTTGGATTGGTTACCCAAACCACGATATTGTTCGAACCGGCAGGTAATAATACTGTGCCCAAAACAATGGTATCTGTTGTATTACCGGTCGGAGAACCTGGAGCTACTAAATTACCGGTCCAGTTAAACGCAGTCATAGTAGTACCATTCAACTTCCAGTTTACGGTCATATTGCTCAGTGTATTGGAGCCGGCATTACCGATCACGACTTTAACCGGAGTGTTCGTATTGGCACAATATGTGCCTGCAGGGCTGATGAATGCTACAGATTTACCATCATTGGCACCGGCAGGTAAGAATTCGAATGCACCAATTGTTGGTGTTGCAGATCTTGGTATTCCACTAATGTCTGTAGGTACATCTGTAAATACATTGGTACCGGTATTGATCAGTGCAGAAGCAGCCGGAGTCAGGTTACCCGTTGCAGGGCTGGTGAACTGTGGTGCGGTACTAGGAGAACCTACTTCCTGTGCAGGATAGGCCGCCTGGAATGCAGCAAGAGACGCATAGTTTACGCCATAGTAGTATGGTACTTGTGTACCAGACTGTGTAGAGTTTACATAAACGTCATTTTTCTGATAGTTTGCCGCATAAGTAGTGGAGCCGTGGTAAATGCCGTATTTTGTACCACCGTTACCTCCGGTAATATTGATGATGTTATTCTTAAACTCACTGCCGGTATTATATCCTACATAAAGACCGTATATAGAACTGGCCGTAGTCGCCTGTATGGCACTTGCATCAACCGTATTGTGATAACCTTTTATGGATGGCCCATAACAGTATAGTAAGTATTGAGAGCCAGAATATGTACCCAGATTGTATAGAATATTATTAGCAACCAGGATAGGTGTTGCGGCAGTATTGTTGTAGTGGTAGTTATAGATACCATAGAGCGTATTGGTATTTGCCACACCAGGAGCACCCATATCATGTACTTTATTACCAATACATTTTACACCTACACCATAATAGTAATATATACCATAAGCAGAAGTGGCTGTAGAAACGGTTTTGGTTGCTCTGTGTATATTATTATAACTGATCTCTCCGCCCTTGTTATAATAACTTCTGATACCATAATAATAGAAGTTGCTTACCTCATTGTTTACGATATAGATACTATCGTTCTGGGATGTTGAACTCACACCACTGAATGCTATACCATAATAACATCCGCCCGCAGCATTGGCAGGACCAGCAATAACTTTATTGCTGCCGATATACAGATTTTTTACATTAGAAGCATTTGTGGCAGAAGTGAGGCTATTACCCGATACCACAATACCATTACCGTTAATAGAAGAGGTACCTGTAATCGATGACATATCTACAGTACATCTCAGGATACTGTCTTTCTCTGCATTTCCGGTAACATGTATACCCCAACCATAGGTAGCATTCAACGATTTAATGTTTAAGCTGTCCAGGGTCAGGTATTTTGTACCATCTAAGGTTACAATTCTCATGTTGGTCGTAGCCGTTGCATTGAACTGGATGGTTTCTCCATTACCATTGATGCGTATTTTATTCGTCGCACTTGCACCACCGATAGCCGTAAGGTTCAAGGTTTCGGTATACGGTCCTGAACCTGGTACTACATTGATGGTTACCGGTGCCGTAATACCACAGTTTAATGCAGCAGCAGCAGCTGTAAAAGATTGGAAGTTTGTACCTCCTGTTGCTACAGCAGAGTTAATAGTATAGGTACCTGCTAAACCCAGGGCCACATTTACTTGTATAGGAGTAGAATATACCGGAGTACCGGCAGAACATACAACTTTACATCTGTACCAGGTTGTCACTAGCGGAGCTACGTTAAATGCCGGTATAGCAGATGGGGCTCCCATACTGGTATAGGTAACGTTGTTGGGTGAACTTTCCCATTCGTAGGTCTGGCCAGTTGGTACGGTAACGCTGGGTAAAGAAAGCGATACGGTATTGCCGGGACATACCTGCCCTGAAGGAGATGCGGCTGTGGCACCTGGTGCAGGTGGGTTAGTACATGGAGAACTAGAAGCGATTAATACTTTGTAGTCATGACATGCTCCAAAGGACGCTGATGCACATGGGCCGCTTGGAGATGACGCATAAACAATCATTACACGCATTCTGCGCACACCAGGAGTCGCTGCTGCCGGAACAGTAAAACTGTACGTACCTGCAGCAGTATTACTGATAGGGCCATATGCAGCAATTTGCTCTGTTGCGGCAAATACACCATCATTATCATAATCGATCCAAATCTTCACATATTCAGAACTGCTGGTATAGGTCGTTGTTGCCGTACCGTTGTAAGTGGATCCCGGGTATAGATCCGGTACGCCAAGAGTAGCACTGGTAGTATAGTCTGTGTAGCCATTAATTGGCGTAGTCGCACAAGGCGTGTTCAAATTGGAAAGGGTATTAGTCGCCCCTACAAGGGTCACGTCCCTGATGTTGTCATTCGAGGTACAACCTGTGCTGTAGACGGGCGTACAGCTTGCAGGCGCCTGACCATGCACACGTGCTGTCTGGAACATGAGAAGGGGAATGAGCAGCGCCCAAATCCTTCCGGAAGATGTGAATTTTACTTTCATACTATAAATATTAAAAAAGATAATCCTTTTTATAAAAAGGTCAACGAATGTATAATTTTTGAATAGGAAAGTGAAGCCGGAAATACTTGGACCGGAAATTTGAACAGAATATAGCGTTAGATTATATTTATTATATATTCGGTTAAATATTATGCTTTTTGAAAGATATTGATTAACAATAAGATGATGATCTTATCATTAATGTGAAATAATTATAATTAAAATGTTAAAATTATCATAAAATAATAATATGAGCGCAATTTATGACCAGTACCTA
>Ga0256893_1000165_pt1 | contig 26488 bp, 24 predicted proteins | sample MC6MC0666MT_FD_190201 | JGI IMG/M metagenome (GOLD analysis project Ga0256893, IMG submission 190201) | Metatranscriptome of enriched soil aggregate microbial communities from Iowa State University, Ames, United States - MC6-MC0666-MT... | ecosystem: Environmental > Terrestrial > Soil >... | reverse complement strand
GAAAAAACGAAGGCCCACCGCCGCGCTATCTGCCAACGCGCGTCGCGCTTCAGGCGGCGGTTTTCCCACACGCGTTGCGCGACCTCACGAGCGTTATGAACAAGCCGGTTTTGCCCCTCACCTATGAGCAACTCGACCACTGGATCGAATCGCTGCAACCCGCGTTGCTCGCCGAAGGTTTTGCGATGGCAATCGGCATTCTGCGAGGCGGCGCTCCACTCGCACTGATGGTTTCGCATTCGGCCGGCGCGCCGGTTGCGTTTCTGCGCTATGACCGCGCGTCGCGCACTGTGGCGTGGGACTCGACGCTGTCTATCCCGCCGGCCGGCTCGAAGGTCCTGTTGTGCGAAGACATTGCGGGCCGCGGCTTTACGCTGGTGGATTGCATTGCGTTCCTCAAACAGCATGGCCTCGATGTGAAGACGCTGACGGGCGCCGTCGACGACCTGAGCCGCACGCAGCCGGACTATGCGATCGACGCCCGCGGCTACTTCGCGCTATTCCCGTGGGAACGCCAGGCCTACACCGAGCGCTATCGCGACGACTGGGCGCGCGTCGAAGCGGGCGATGCGCCGGCAATGGCAGACGATCACCACTACGCGACTTATGCGATCGACCTCGACGGCATTCTGCTGCCCGACGTGCCGCTTGCGCGCTACGACGAAGATCTCGCGGCGGCACTGCTCGAACGCGATGCACTGCTGCCGTTCGAAGTGCTGCCGGGCATCGACCTCAAACGCGTTCGCACGATCATCACGGGCCGGCCTGAAATGGACCGCGCGCGCACGCAGGCGTGGCTGGAGCGGCACGGCTTCGGCCATATGCAACTGGTGATGCGCACCCCCGGCAAGCACGACGAGAGCCCGGCCGGTGCGGCCGCTCACAAAGCCGCTGCGGCACTCGCGGGCGGCGTCACGCACTTCGTGGAAAGCGATCCGGTGCAGGCTTTGCTGATTGCGCAGCAGGCGCCGCTATTGCGCGTGATCTGGTGGGACGCCCACACCCACACCGGTATGCTGGTCGGCGCGCGCGCGTGGGCGTCGGAGTGAGGGTGAGCGCGCGTCAGGCTTCGCGCGCTTCCTTGTTCTCCTTTCTCTCCTTGCCGTCGCGCAAATGCAGATACTGGGCTGCGCGCTGCGAAGCGACGATGATGAGCTTCATTGTTGCCCGCGTGGCGCCGACAAACAGTTTGCGTGCGATACGTTCGTCGAATGCATTGAAGTCGACTTCGGTGAGAATCACGCAAGGCGCCGCCTGCCCCTTGAAACGGTAGATCGATTCGAACAGAACGTCGCCGTCGCGATAATCTGGATTGCCAAACAAATCGTATTTCCCGGTAAAACTGCGCAGCCGATGCGGGCCGAGATGATCCTGCGCGGTCATCGCCGAGCCTTCGCGTCCGCGAAACGACAGCACCGCGATGTCCTGCTTGCGAAAGCCAAGCGACAGCGCCTGGGTGATCGCGCGCTTGGTCGCTTCGATGCTGCCCTCGGCGGCGTTCGCTTCGTCGTAGACCGACAGCGAAATGTCGGAGCCGTCGAATGGACTACCCGACGCGAGCGCCGCCGCAACAGGCACCGCTGCGCCGACCACGTCGCGCACGTAGTCGAGAATGTCGCGCGGGCTGCGATAGTTGGTGGTCTCTTTCAGCGTGGTCCAGCCTGGCAGCGACACCGGTTCACGCATATAGAGATTCTGCAGCGGATCTTCGAGCCACCACCACGCGCCGCCCGGGCTTAGCAGGCGTTCGAGTGCGGCGACCCACGGCTCCTGAAAATCCTGGCCTTCGTCGACGATCAGCACGTCGAATTGCCAGCGCGCGTCGATCGGCGTTTCCGCAAACATCGCTTCGAGTTGATCGAACACCTGGCCTGACTCGAAATCGGGCTCGCGGCCCGCATCACGCGCAATCCAGTCGCACAGTTGATGATAGTTAGCGACCTTCGCCTCGGGCGGCGCCACGCGTGAGATATGGTCGGCCAACGGCCGGTTGAAGCACACATATAGCGGACGCTGGCCGCGCGCGACGGCGTCTTTCATTACCTGCACCGCCAGTTGCGTCTTGCCCGAGCCGGCCGTGCCGATCACGCGCAGGCGAAACGGCGAGAATTCGAGTCGCCGCGCCCACGTCGCAAGACCGCCTGCGAGCCGCGTGACGAGCGTGCCCGCCTGGCCGACGAGAGCGCTTGCGTCGGGTGTAAGCGCGAGTTCATCGGCGAGAAAGTGGTGGATTTTCGACGCGCACGGCAGGCGCGGCTCGTCGGCCGGCAGCGCTTCGCGAATCACTGCGGCGAGCCGGTCACGGCGCGTCGCGTCGACGATCCGTGCGGGATTCACGCCTGCAATCGCGGCGTCCTTCACGATATGGTCGGGGCAATACAGCAATTCTTCGATGAAATAGGTGCCCGCGCCGAACGCGGCGGTAAAGCGCCGGTGCAACCCTTCGATGGTATGCGCGAGCGCGATCGCCACGTTACGCTCGGTCTGCAGATAAACCTTGACGAGCCCCTTCGGGGTTTCGCGCAGGAAGCCCGTTTTCTGTTCGACGATCATTACGCGCCCGGCCGGACTGACGATCACAAAATCGGCCTCGCCGAATACCGAGAAGTTCTGGTTGAGCCGCGTCCAGTGCACGCCGTGGTAGACCGTGTAATCGTCGGGGAGCGCCTGTTCCAGCAATGCGAGCGTTTCCCGCTCGCGCGACGCCGCGCCGGTGGCGGCGAGGCTCTTCCAGTCGTCGGGGACAATGCGGGCCATGCGGTGCCTCGTCGTATTTCGGTGCGCTCATTGTACGCAACGCATCGAGCAGCCGGCGCTCCGGCGTTCCGTTGCGAGAAGGCCGCATCGCTGCGCACGCATCCAAACGTATGCGCATCGTGTATCGTTACTGGTTGAACGCCGAGCGCGATGCACGGCTTGCCAACTGTCGACAAAAAAGGATTAACCGGATGATTACGATCTGGGGACGCACGAATTCAGTCAACGTGCAAAAAGTCTTGTGGTGCTGCGATGAACTGGTGCTGCCGTACGAGCGCATCGAAGCGGGCATGCAATTCGGCCGCAACAACGAGCCGGCGTACCTTTCAATGAACCCGACCGGCAAGATTCCCACGCTGGTCGACGACGACTTCGAACTGTGGGAATCGAATTCGATACTGCGTTATCTCGCGCTGCAGTACGGCGCGGGCAGTCCGCTGTATCCTGCCGAACCGCGGCTACGCGCGAGCATCGACCGCTGGCTGGACTGGTCGCTGTCTACCTTGCAACCGGCCGAGCGGCCGGTGTTCTGGACGCTCGTGCGCACGCCGCCCGAACAGCGCGACGCGGCGAGGCTCGCCGAAGACATCCGCACCGTTACCGCGCTGTGGCAAATGCTCGACACGCATCTGCAGGGGCGCTTCTTCCTTGAAAGCGACAAGTTTACGCTCGCCGATATCGTGATCGGCGCGTATGCAAAACGCTGGTTCGGCCTGGACGGCGTGGAGCGTCCGCCGTTGCCGAACCTGGAGCGCTGGTATTCGCGCATTGCGACCCGCCCGGGCTTCAAGAAATACGTCGACTTCCCGCTCACGTGAACCAGGGCGGCCAGCGATGCGCAATCCGCGGAACCGTGGAGCGGGTCGCCGTCGCCGGGCATGCCCGGCATAACCGTGTCCGGCGCGGCGACTCACGCCGACGCGGCAACAGGCGTTGGCCCTGCTTGGCCTTTATAATCGACGCATGAAGAACGCCAAGCCCGCCGCCGCTACCGCCGCAAACCCAGCCAGTCCCGCGCGCACGGAGAAAACCGCAGCCTCCGCGGATGCCGTTGCGCAAGCGCCGGGGCACACGCACGGCGACTCGCCCGAAGCCGCGCTGGCTCTCGCGGAAGAGTATTGCCGCGAACGCGGCGAGAAGCTCACGCCGATTCGCCGCAAAGTGCTCGAATTGCTGCTGAACTCGGGACGCGCGACCAAGGCGTACTCGCTGCTCGACGACATGCGCCAGATTCATCCGGGATCTGCGCCTCCAACGGTTTATCGTGCGCTCGACTTTCTGCTGTCGGCAGGTCTCGTGCATCGGATCGAATCGATCAATGCATTTACGGTGTGCCACGATCTGACGCAATGCCAGCACGGCATTCTGGTGGTTTGTCAGCAGTGCGGCAACGTCACCGAACTGCATCAGCCGAAGCTGCGCCAGGCGCTCGTCGCGCAAATCGAAGATGCGGGTTACCGGATCGCAAGCGACGAAATCGAATTGAAGGGATTGTGCTCCGCATGTCAGGCGGCAGAGGCGGCCGCGGCGGCTGCGCCGAAGACGGGATCGACGGCGCCCGTTGCGGCTAAATAGCGGCAATGTGTTGCGCTTGCGGCGCAAAGCCTTTCACGCTTCGCGCCGCGTTATGACCTGCTCAGCGGACCTGCTCAACGGGCCCCGCGTGCACCGATGGCGTCGTGCAGCAGAGTCACCAGTTCTTCCGGTAACGCCGGTTTGGTCATGAAGTGCTGGAAGCCTTCGCCGATACTTCGCAAACGGTAGGCGTCGTCGGTATGTCCCGTCAGCGCCACCGCTACCGAAGGCGCGTGATCGCCGCGAATCTCGTGATCACGCAGCCGCTGGATCAGATAGAAGCCGTCCATGGCGGGCAGTTCGAGGTCGCATACCACCGCATCCGGCAGCAGCCGGACGGCCGCTTCGACGCCCTCTTCCGCATCCGCCACGGCAACGACGTTTGCCCCTTCCGCTTCCAGCAACAAGGTCAGCGATTCCCGGCTGTCCGGGTCGTCTTCTACGAGCACGATCGTGGCCTGATCGAGTCTCAATGCACCGTTCATTTTATGTTGTTGCTCTAAAAATCCGGTCAGGCCGTCAGGCTTGGCCAATGTGTCGCCCTGCTGGGAGGGTTGCTTGCCGCCGATTTGCGCGGCCGCGAAATTACTGTTCATGGTTCCGACTCGAATTCATGTGCCGAGTTGCAAAAAAGGCCCACGATTGTAGACATGGCCCCCTGCAACGCGCGCACAGTAACGCGCCAAAATTGCACGCCAATGAAAAAACGGCTCCCGGCGTCCGGGGCCGACACCCGATTCGCCGCGACGGCATTGGCGATTGATTGCTTTATTGCCGCCGCGGCGTCTTTTCGTCATTCCTGCCGATTTCTTCTGCGATGCCCGCAGCCCCGTTGCCCGGCGTTCGCATTTACCCCACTGGTAGCACGTTATGTGCCGCGCATCGCAAGACATGCAGCAAGTAGTTGCATGGTTAACCAATTTTCTTCGGACTAATGCCCTGCACGAGAAGCGCCACCGCGTGGCGGGCGATCTCGTCGCCGCCAATCAGGCGACGTTTGGGATCGCGGCGCCACAGCTTCGACGTGGCCAGCGGCAATAGCGTCAGCCCGAGCAGCGTGACGAACATCAGCGATGGCTCTAGCGCCGGATTCAAACGCCCTTCCTTCTGCCATCGCTCAATGGTGGCAAGCGACGTCTTCTGATTTGCGTCGCCGGAACGCTCCTGCATGCGCTGACGTAGCAGGCCGCTATCGCTGATGACTTCGCGCACCCACAGCGACGGAAACCACGGCCGCTCGACCGCAGCCTGCACCATGCGCTGTGCGAGCTGCGTGATCGCCGCGACGGGATCGTCGGCATGCTCCTGGAACGGCACGCCGAGACTCGCGCGCAACGGGCCGAAGCGCTCTTCGATGAGCACGTCGAGCAACTGCTCACGCGTCTTGAAGTAGTAATGCATCATGGCCGGCGTGAAGCCCGCTTCGCGGGCAATCTCGCCGAGCGTCGTATCGACGATGCCTTGCCGCGCGAAAAGCTCGAGCGCCGCGTCGAGCAGACGATTGCGCTGCTCCGCTCCGCGCGAAGCGCCCGGCGGTCTGCCAGGCCGTCTTGAAGATGCGCCCTCTGACGCCGTTTTTGCCGGGATGCCTGTCGCGGGATCTGCGGCAACCGCCGCCGTTTGCCCCGCGCGCTTGCGCGCTTTCGCCGCAGAGCCGCTGCCACCGGAAGCCTTCGCGCCGCTCGTCTTCTTACCAACTGATGGAGTTCTTGCCATTGCACTCGTTTGACGGGCGATAGAATGTCGCATATATTAATCTTCGAGTTAATTAATTTCAAGGCACTAATGCCATGCAACAGCCCACACGACAAGCCGTGCTCGCCCGGCCGCAGCGATTGCTGAACGACGGCCCGCAGGCCGCTGTGACTCGACACGCCCCGGCTTCGGACCACTCGGTTGAACGAGCAGCCGACCACCCGCCAATTCGCCTGCTGTTCCCCGCGCTGTTGCTGGTCATGCTGCTTGCCGCGCTTGATCAGACGATAGTGTCGACTGCCCTCCCGACGATCGTCGGCGAACTGGGTGGACTCAATAACCTGTCGTGGGTCGTCACAGCCTATCTGCTCAGCTCGACGATCGTCGTGCCGCTGTACGGCAAGTTCGGCGATCAGTTCGGCCGCAAGATCGTGCTCCAGACGGCGATCGTGCTCTTTCTCGTCGGTTCCGCGCTTTGCGGCATAGCGCAAGACATGACCCAGTTGATCGTGCTGCGGGCATTGCAAGGGCTCGGCGGCGGCGGTCTGCTCGTCGTGACAATGGCCGCAATCGCCGACGTCATTCCACCCGCGCAGCGTGGCCGCTATCAAGGCGTGTTCGGCGGCGTATTCGGTCTCGCGACGGTAGTCGGTCCGCTGCTCGGCGGCTTTCTTGTCGAGCACCTTACGTGGCGCTGGATTTTCTATATCAACCTGCCGCTCGGCATCGTCTCGCTGGCTGTGATCGGCGCGGTCTTCAAGCCGCGTCTGCATCACGTCAAGCACACCATCGACTATATGGGCGCTGCGTTTCTTGCAGGCGCACTCACCTGCATCATTCTGTTCACGAGCCAGGGCGGCACGATCTTGCCGTGGTCGTCGCCGCAATTGTGGATCACGCTCGGCATGGGCCTCGTCGCGATCTGGGGTTTCATCCACGAAGAACGCAGCGCGGCTGAACCGATCATGCCGCTCGAACTTTTCAGGCAGCGCACGTTTTTACTGAGCAGTCTGATCGGCTTCATCGTGGGCGTGTCGATGTTCGGCTCCGTCACGTTTTTGCCTCTCTATCTGCAAGTGGTCAAAGGCTCCACGCCGACGGAAGCCGGCATGCAGATGCTGCCGATGATGGGCGGCCTCTTCGTCATGTCGATGGTGACAGGTCGTCTGATCAGCAAAATTGGCCGTTATCGCATGTTCCCTATTGCGGGCACCTTGCTGGTCGCGATCGCCATGATGCTGCTCGCGCGCCTGCAGATCGACACCCCGATTCATGTGATGTATCTCGACATGGGCGTGCTCGGCTGCGGTCTCGGCATGGTGATGCAAGTGCTCATTCTCGCCGTGCAGAACACCGTCGAATTCAAGCATATGGGTGTGGCCACATCGGGCGCCACGTTGTTTCGCTCGATTGGCGGATCGATCGGTGTGGCCGCGTTCGGTGCCGTGTTCTCCAACGGCCTTGCCGCGCGGCTCGAAAAGCTCATCCCGCCGGACACGGAATTGCCGCACGCACTCGGACCCGCCGCGATCCGCCATTTGCCTGACGCATTGCGCGCCGACTATCTACAGGCATTTGCCGGTGCGTTGCATACCGTGTATCTCTCCGCGGCGTGTGTCGTATTGCTCGCATTCGTGCTCGCGTGGCTGCTGAAGGACCATCCGTTGCGTGAGCATTGAACCATCGCGCATCGGTCGGGCGCGTCATGGAAATATTGATTGCATGCGCCAAAATTCGTCTGCGAAATGCGCGCCCTACCATAAAAAGAATCGCGCGCGTTCGTCCTCATGATGTGCACGATCATTCGTCCTACCTGGTAATGTGCGGTAGCGCACACAACATAGGGTCGATCGTCCATTGACGTCCGCTTCGAAACGCCACATATTGAAAACGACGGCGCGCAGGCCTCGCTTGCCCGCTCGGACTCTCTGGCGCATGTAGATCGTGGTTTCCGCGGACACTCATACCGCTTCAAGCGCGATCGGAAGCATGCCGTAACGGCATTGTTTTCCTCAGTTGGAGCCATAGCATGTCCACTCAGACCTTAGCCGGCGATCGCTTTCCGACGCCATGCAAACAATGTGGCGGAGCCCTCTACCGGCGAGTGGATCATTGCCCGTATTGCGGCTCGGTTCATCCGCTCGATGCCGACGCACGCGCACCTGTGCGCAGCGCGCTGCACGAGAGTCGAGCCAGCACGCTGAGCATGTCGATGTTGAACGACGGTTTCGGCGCGCCGGCGCTCAACGAGCCCGACTTCCCCGGCGGCGCCCTGCATGCCGGCCTCAACCTCGCTCCGGCAGGCGCGCTTCAGGCGTCGTCATCGTCGCTGCTTTCGCCCGAGACGCCGCTGTTGCCCGTTGCCGATCCTGCCGAACTGCCCCATCGCGCGGGTCTGCATATGCGCCACGCGGTACTCGCGACCGCGACCATCGTCGCCGCGGGCCTGGCGTATGTCGGCTACGCGCTATTCAACGACAGCCGCGACCTGCATTCCGGCAACGGCGAGCAATCCGCAGAAACCGCCCGCGACGCCAGAACGACGACGGGGACCATCGCGCGATACTCGCCCGATCAGGCAGCCGACTCGCGCCTCGCGGCGATGCCCGGCAAATCTGCCGGCACAGAAGGCGTGCGAAACACCGTACAGGCAATACCGGCCACTGTACCGATCGCGGTGGTTTCAACGAAAACGGCCACACCGCAATTCCACGACGGCGCGCAAGCACTGCGGGCGGCCCGCACCGCATTGCGCGCCAACGATCTGAGCGCGGCGCAAGCGGCCCTGGTCGCAGCGCAATCGCTGCAACCCGAGAGCAGCGACGCGCAAAGTCTCGCCGCCGAAATGAAGCCGTTGACCGCGCGCCGCGACGCCGCGTTGCTGGCGGCGCAGATGTGCGCCGATCATCAAACATGGCCGTGCGCACGAGAGCATGCGAACGAGGCGCTGGCGCTGGACACCGGCAGCGACACGGCAAAGACGATCCTCGAGCGTGTGATTCGCGAAACCGGCTGGGCACCGCTCAGTACCCAGACAACGAGCAATGCCAGGCTGCCGCGGCAGCCGGCCGTCCAATAGTTCGGATACCGAATCTAATGGCTGGAAAATTGCCAACCCGACCCGATAGGTGCAGACCATGCTAAAGAGATTTCTGACGGGATGGCTGGGAGCGATGCTGCTGATCACGTCGTCGCTGCTAAGTGCCGAACCCGCGCACTACAAGATCGTCACGGGCCCCGAACGCGGCACCTACATTCAGATCGGTCAGGACCTGTCGAAATGGGTCGCGCAGCCGGCGGGCATCGACCTCGCCGTGGTCGCGTCGAAAGGGTCTGCCGAGAACGTGCAGCGCATGCGCTTCGAGCCGGGCGTGAAGCTCGCGCTGGTGCAGTCCGACGTGTATCAGGCCTACATCGACATGGCCAACTCGGGCAATCCCGACGCCGGTACCGCGATCCGCCCGCTGCGCCTCATCATGCCGCTCTACGACGAAGAAATTAACGTCGTGGTGCGCGCGGATTCGCCGCTCAAAAGTCTAGGCGACATCAGGGACAAGACCATCAGCGTCGGCCTGCTCGGCAGCGGGACCGCGCAATCGGCGACTACCCTGTATCGCCTTATGTTCGGTCAGCCTATTCCCGAACAGAACATCCAGCACCTGAGCAACGAAGATGCACTGGCCGCATTGATCGTCAAGAAAGTGGACGTTGCGATTATCGTGGTCGGTCAGCCGGCAAAACTGTTCAACGATATGAACCCGGAACTGCTGCAGCAGATCCGTCTGCTGAAAGCCGAGCCCACGGCACCCGAAACCGTGCGTGCGAAGCAGACCTATTTCCCCGCCACGATCCGCGCGAGCAGCTATCCGAACTGGCTGAAAGAAGACGTGCCCACGCTGACGGTCAAGGCCTTCCTCGTCACCTATGACTACGGTCTGCGCGATACCGTCGGCAACCTGAATCATTTTGCCGACTCGCTATGCGCGAACTTCGACAATCTGCAGGAGCATGGGCATCCGAAATGGAAACAGGTCAAGCTGGAATTGCCCAGCCTCGTGCGCGGTTGGAAATATTACCCGCCTGTAGAGAAGCATTTACGCGCGTGCCTTGCGAACCGGAGTGCGGGTATCAACGCGGCCGCGGCTCAGGTCTCGGAAAAACCGCGTAGCAATTGTACGAATCAGGAGCGCCTGCTTCTGCTGTGCAAGTAGTAATGCATGCGAATGCGGAGCGCCAGTGCATCAGTGAGTGTTGCTGCTGCGATCACGCCCGCTTGCGCTCGCCGGATGCGGCAGCGCTCTCCATCGCGCGCTGCAAGGCCTCATACACTTTCGGCCGGTTGCATTGCGAGACGTTAAAGCGCAGGTAACCGGTCGCCGATTGCGAGACGCTGAATACATTGCCCGGGGCGAACACGACATCTGCGCCTAGCGCATGGCGCGCGATGTCGGCGGCGTCGAGCGAATCGGGCAAACGCGCCCACACGAACATGCCCGCACGCGGCTGCGTCCATACGTCGAGGCCCGCGTAGTTGAGGCGGCGCATGGTTTCGCCCATCGCGTCCGCGAGCTTCGCGCGCATCGACTCGAGATGACGCCGGTAAGTACCGTCCACCAGCAACCGATGCACGACGCTCGCCGTGAGTTGCCCATTGCCGAACGACGTGGCGAGCTTCAGGTCGATCAGCGGCTCGATCCATTCGGCGCGCGCGGCGATGTAGCCGCAACGCGCCGCCGCGGAAAGCGTCTTCGAAAAGCTGCCGATCGACACCACGCGCGTGAGCCCGTCAAAGGCGGCAAGCCGCGGCGCGGGTTCGTCTTCGAAGTCCGCGAAGATATCGTCCTCGACGACAATCAGTCCGTGTTCGCCGGCGAGCTTCAGCAGCCGATGCGCGACCGCCGGCGCGAGCGTCGCGCCGGTGGGGTTATGAATCGCGGAGTTAGTCACGTAAAGCCGCGGACGATGCTCGACCAGCGCCCGCTCGAAGGCTGCGAGGTCCGGACCCGACGGCGTATAAGGCACGCCGACGATGCGCGCGCGATGCGCCCGCAACAGCGCCTGGAAGTTGAAATAGCACGGGTCGTCGATCAGAACCGTGTCCCCCGGTTCGAGCAGAAAACGGCACACCAGATCGAGCGCGTGCGTGCCGCCGTCGGTGAGGACGATCTGTTCTGGCGGCGCTTCCACGCCGTGCTGCGCGAGCCGCCAGGCAAGCTGCTGACGCAGCGCGGGCAGGCCATACGGGTTCGCATAATCAGCGAGCGGCGACTGCGGATCGCGCGCTATGGCCCGCAACGCGCGACGCACGCCGTCCTCGGGCAGCCAGGAGGCCGGCATCCAGCCGCAACCCGGCTTGAGCACCTTGGAGCCGGGTTGTAACGACTGGCGAGTGAGCCATAACGGATCGACCTCGCGATCGAGGCGCGGCCCGAGATCGGCGAGCGCGAGCGGCGGCGCATGGCCTGACACGAAAAATCCCGAGCCGCGCCGGGCCACGATCGCGCCTTCAGCAACGAGCCGGTCATACGCCTCCACCACCGTCGACTTCGACACACCGAGCGCCTCGGTCATGACGCGGATCGACGGCACGCGCGCGCCGGGCATCAGCGAGCGGCTCGCAATGCGTTCGCGCAGATTGTCCATGACGATGCCTACACGCGTTCCTTGCGATTTCTCAAGTGCTCGCATCTGCCCACCTTGCTCCATCTGTACTGCTCCTTCGTCGGTACAGTTTGCACGAATTGTACTTATCCGTAGCTTAACCTTTTCGCGATGAAAGCGGATGCTATACGCTTCATTCCAATACGCGTGGACCTCTCGATGGACAAGACAACGAATGGCTGGCTGAGCGGGCTCATAGGCGTGCTGATTTTCAGCGGCTCGCTGCCGGCCACGCGCATCGCCGTGCAAGGGCTCGATCCGGTGTTCCTGACGGTGGCGCGCGCGACCATCGCGGGCACGCTCGGTCTGTTGCTGCTGCTCGTGTTCCGCGAGGCGCGTCCCGCGCGGCGCGACATTGTCCCGCTCGTAATCGTCGCGCTCGGCGTGGTGGTCGGTTTTCCGCTTCTGACCGCGCTTGCGCTGCGCCACGTGAGTTCCGCGCACGCGATCGTGTTCGTCGGACTGCTGCCGCTTGCAACCGCGATCTTCGGCGTGCTGCGCGGCGGCGAACGTCCGCAAGCGGCCTTCTGGTTTTTCTCGGCGCTCGGCAGCGGCGCGGTGGTCGCGTTCGCGATGCGCCACGGTCTCGACGCGTCTCCGGTGGGCGACGCGTTGATGCTCGTCGCAATCGTCGTGTGCGGGCTGGGCTATGCGGAAGGCGCGCGGCTATCGCGGCATCTCGGCGGCTGGCAGGTTATTTCGTGGGCGCTGGTGCTGTCGCTTCCGCTGATGTTGCCGCTCGCATGGTGGACCCGCCCGGCTTCTTTCGAGGGCGTCAGCCACGCAGCGCTTTGGGGGCTCGCGTATGTGTCGCTGTTCAGCATGCTGATCGGCTTTGTATTCTGGTATCGCGGCCTCGCACTTGGCGGCATCGCAGGAGTCGGACAGTTGCAACTGCTGCAGCCGTTTTTCGGGCTGGTGCTTGCAGGTCTGTTGTTGCACGAACAGGTGCCGCCTTCGATGATCGCGGTCACCGTCGCAGTGGTGGCGTGCGTGGCCGGCGCCCGGCACTTCTCCAAAGCGACGCCGGCGCGCCGCACGGCCTGATCTGGCGCCGAGTCCTCACGCAACGATTTTTGTCCGGCTTCAAATTTGCGCGCGCGGCGGGCATAGTCAAACGTATCCTCAGAAGAAGAGACACGACAGGCCGGACCCGGCCGCACCAGGACCACGTATGACCACAGCCCGCCCCGCATCCGGCGCCCCGGACGCAACCGCTGCAACCGCCACAACCGCCGAGTCGCCCGGCAGCGACCCGCTTATCCGCGACGCAACCGAAGCCGACCTGCCCGCCATTCAGGCCATTTACGCGCACCATGTGTTGACCGGCGTCGCGTCGTTCGAGGAAGTGCCGCCATCCGTGGACGATCTGCGCATGCGGCTCGCGTCGGTGCGCAGCCATGGACTGCCGTACATGGTCGCCGAGATCGGCGGAGAGGTCGCGGGCTACTGCTACGCGACGCCGTACCGCCCTCGCGCGGCGTACAGGAACACCATCGAAGATTCGATCTATGTGAGCGACGCCTATCGCGGACGAGGCCTCGGCCGCGTGCTGCTACAGGCGCTGATCGACCGATGCGAAACCGGGCCATGGCGCCAGATGGTCGCCGTGATCGCGGACGGCGGCAGCGGCGGGTCACTGTCGCTGCATAAGCAGTTGGGTTTCGAGTTGACCGGCACGTTGAGGGCAGTCGGTTTCAAACATGGCAGATGGCTCGACACCACGCTGATGCAGCGGACTTTGGGTGCGGGCGCTTCGACGCCGCCTGACTACGAAACCTGAAGCTGCAACCCGAGCGTCGTGCTGGTCCGCCTCCATACAGCGGGGGTAAAATTCCGGGCATGCCTAACACGCCGCCCGCCACGCCGCCCTCCACCTCGCCGCCGTCCTCGTCCGGCGCCTCGGACACGTCCGCAGGCGCCGCGCCGCGCAACGAGTACACCGTCGACGAACTCGCGCGCGTCAGCGACACAACGGTGCGAAACGTGCGGGCGTATCAGGACCGCGGCCTTCTCGCGCCACCGGAAAAGCGCGGCAGAGTGGGCGTGTATAACGACGCTCACGTGTCGCGTCTGAAGCTGATCAATCATCTGCTCTCTCGCGGCTACACGCTCGCGAACATCCAGGATCTGATCAAGGCCGTGGACGAAGGCCACGATCTTCGCTCCATTCTGGGCCTCGAAACCGCGATCGGCGGCCGCTGGTCGCGCGAACATCCAAAGAAGTATTCGTTGGTCGAACTGCTGCAAATGTTCGGCGACAAAGCGTCGCCGAGCGCGCTCGCGAAAGCGGTCGATCTTGGCCTGCTGGAACGCGAGGGCCTGTCGTTCGTGTCGGGCAGCCCCACTGCACTCGCCGCTGGCGCCACGCTCGCGAAAGAAGGCATTCCGCTGGCCGATCTGCTCGACGCCGTCGGCGTCGCACGGCCGCATTTCAGCGCGATCGCCCACGCACTGGTCGATCTGGTGGTCCGCCAACTGGACCGCTACGATCCGGACGCGCTGCCGCCGCCCGCCGACGTGCCGGCCCTCGTGGACGCGATCTGGCGCGTACGGCCGCTCGCCATGGTGCTCGTCGAGAGCGAGATGAATCGAGCGCTTGAAGAGGCCTCCGGCGACTACCTCGGCGATCGCGTCGCAGCCATCATGGAAAAGAAACTGGCGCGCTCCGCCAGCCAACCGAAGCGGCCAAAGAAATAAGCCGATGCGCCGGTCGGCGCTTCGTTCAGCAATGGCCTGAGTCCCCGCCTTTGCAACCCCTAGAGTTTCGCGTCTAGACGTGCTCTTGCGTCGTCCGTCCTTCCGCCCTATCGTTACATCAATCAATGTAACAGTTATCAGCGTAATAAGGAGGCGTTCCGGATGAACGCACGCACGCCACACGACGCCGCACGCCACGGCGCGTTCGCGCCTATCGAGACGGACATCGCCATTATCGGGACCGGCTTTGCGGGGCTGGGCATGGCGATCCGCTTGCGGCAATCCGGCTTCACCGACTTTATCGTTGCAGAAAAGGCCGAGGCGGTCGGCGGCACATGGCGCGACAACCATTACCCGGACTGTGCATGCGACGTGCAATCGCATGTCTATTCATTTTCGTTCGCACCGAACCCGCGCTGGACCCGCATGTTCGCGCGTCAACCGGAAATCCGCGCATATCTCGAGGAATGCACGCGACGCTTCGGCGTGGAGCGTCATCTGCGTTTTGGACATGAACTCGTGAGCGCAATCTACGACGACACACACCACCGCTGGCAACTGCGTTTCGCCAACGGGCAACAGTGGTCCGCGCGCGTACTTATCCCTGCGATGGGCGGCCTCTCGCGCGCGGCGATACCCGACATTCCCGGCATTGAACGATTCAAGGGAAAGGCATTTCACTCGCAGCACTGGGATCACGCCTATCCGCTCGAAGGCAAGCGCGTCGCCGTGATCGGCACCGGCGCGAGTGCGATCCAGTTCGTGCCGCAAATCGCATCTCGCGTCGCGCATCTCGACGTGTTCCAGCGTACGCCGCCGTGGATCATGCCGAAGGCCGACCGCGCGGTGCGACCGTTCGAGCAGTGGCTTTTCAGGCACGTGCCCTTCACGCAAAAGATCATGCGTTCGGCGCTCTACTGCATGCTCGAATCGCGCGCGCTCGGATTCGCGATCCATCCCTCGCTAATGAAGACCGCGCAGAAAGTCGCCGAGCGGCATTTACGTCGCCAGGTGCCCGACCCGAAATTGCGCGCGACGCTCACGCCGAATTACACAATGGGCTGCAAGCGCATTCTGATCTCGAACGACTACTTACCCGCTTTATCGCGGGCGAACGTAACGGTGACGACGAGCGCTATCGAGCGCATCGACGAAGACGCGGTCATCACGAGCGACGGCGTGCGTCATCCGGTCGACTGTCTGATCTTCGGCACCGGGTTCCAGGTCGCCGATCCGTTCGCGCGAGGTGTGGTGCGGGGACGCGACGGCGTGGACATCGTCGATACGTGGCGTGACGGCGCGCATGCCTATCTCGGCACGGCATTGCCTGGTTATCCCAACTTTTTCATGATCGTGGGTCCGAACACGGGACTCGGCCATAACTCGATGGTGTTCATGATCGAGTCGCAAGTCGAGTACATTTTGCGCGCACTGAAAACCATGCGCAGTGAGCGAGCCGAGGCGATTGAAGTGCGCCCGCAGGTGGAGCGTGCGTACAACGAAAAGATCCAGCACAAACTTGGCCGCGCAATCTGGTCGACGGGCGGCTGCAAGAGCTGGTATCTCGATCCGAGAACCGGCAGGAACACCACGCTGTGGCCGGGGTTCGCGTACAAATTCCGCCAGGCCACCAGCATCTTCAATATGGACGATTACTTCGCTTTCACGTCAGCGCCCGGGACAACGATCGCGCACACTGCCTCGCCGCACGACGTGCACGGTAGCGCGCAGGCTGCCGCGTCGGCTGACGTCACCTGAAACACACATAACGACAACGCACATTCAGAGAGGACGGGAGATAAAACCAATGAAGCATTTCAACGATAAGGTCGCTGCGATCACAGGCGCGGGTTGCGGCATGGGCCGCTCGCTCGCGATCCGGCTCGCGCGAGAAGGCTGCCACCTGGCCCTTGCCGATCGCAACGCGACGAGCCTCGAGGAGACCGCTCGACTTGCGCAAGCCGCCGCGCCACATATCGTCGGCGCGCCGCTGCTGATCACCACCGCTGTGTTCGATGTCGCCGACCGAGCCGCAATGTTCGCGTGGGCTGCGGAAACCGTCGAGCAGCATCGGCGCGTGAACCTCGTGTTCAACAACGCAGGCGTCGCTCTGTCCAGTACGATTGAAGGCATGGAATACGCGGATCTGGAGTGGATCGTCGGCATCAACTTCTGGGGCGTCGTGCATGGCACCAAGGCGTTTCTGCCGCACTTGAAGGCGTCGGGCGAAGGCCATATCGTCAACACGTCGAGTGTATTCGGCCTTTTCGCTCAGCCTGGCATGAGCGGCTACAACGCGACGAAGTTCGCGGTCCGCGGCTTCACCGAGGCACTGCGCCAGGAACTCGATCTGATGAAATGCGGCGTGTCGGCTACCTGCGTGCATCCGGGCGGCATCCGTACAGGCATCGCGCAGTCGAGCCGCATTGCGCCGAACATGGTCGGCTTCATGCTGGAGAACGAGCAGCAAGGCAAGGACGATTTCGAAAAGTTCTTCATCACCACCGCCGACGAAGCCGCCCGTACGATTCTCGACGGCGTGCGCAGGAACAGGCGGCGCGTGCTGATCGGCCGCGATGCACGTGCCGCCGACTGGCTCGCGCGCACGTTGCCCGCCGCTTACCAGGCGCTTGTCGTGCTGCAAACGCGGCGCATGAAGCGCAGTGCGGAGAAACGCGCCCGGCGCGCGGCGCAACTTGCCGGCAGGCGCGCTTGATGGTGCGCGCCCGATGGTACGCAACTGACAGCACCATCCAGACGCTCATAGAATCACGAGGAGAAAGGCCATGATGCCCGTTCGCCGCGACTTACGCTTCAACCTCCCGCAGGACCGCGCATGCGACTGGCATGCGCAAGGTTCGCATGTGACACACTTCTTCAACGCGCTTTCGCTGCTCTTTCCCGCCGGCGAGCGCTTCTTCATGGACAGCGTGCGCAACTATCGCGATCAGATTGACGACCCGGTGCTGAAAAAGCACGTACTCGGTTTTATCGGCCAGGAAGCGATGCATACGCGCGAGCACGTCGAATACAACGATCTGCTGGAACAAGCCGGTTTGCCTGCACATAAGCTCGACAAACGGCTATGGGCGATTCTCAACTTCGGCCGCAAGGTGCTGCCTCATTCGTATCAATTGGCCGTCACCGTGTGCCTCGAACATTACACGGCCATGCTCGCGGGCTTGCTGCTCGAGGATGCGTCACGCATCGAAGGTTCGGTCGACGGTTACGCGCAAATGTGGACGTGGCACGCGCTCGAAGAAACCGAGCACAAAGCCGTTTCCTACGACGTGTGGAATACGGTACTTAAGCCTGGACTCGGGCGTTATCTGTTACGTACAGGCGTTATGCTCGCCACCACCATCACCTTCTGGCTGATCGTGTTCGACTTTCATGTGCGTCTGCTGATTGCAGACCGCAAACGCGGCGATCATCTGCGCGGCATGTGGCGCGTCGTGAAATACCTGTACGGCCCGCGTCATGGCGTCTTTCCGCGTATAGCCGCTGAATGGCTGAGCTTTTTCCGGCCCGGCTTTCATCCGTGGGATCACGACAATCGCGCTCAACTTGCGCGTATCGACGGCCTGGTAGCAGCGGTCGACGCCTCGAACGCGGCCGCCCGGAATTCGCGTAGACCAGCACGGCGCAGCGCGCAGGCGGCCGCGTGATACGCGACACGTTGCCGGTGGATGCCGGCGACGTGCGGCTTGCGGCCTACGTGAGCGGCCCGCGTGACGCGCCGCCGATCGTGCTGGTGCACGGCTATCCGGACTCGGCCGCCGTATGGGAACCGGTGCGCGTGCAACTCGAATCGCGCTACCGCGTCATAAGCTACGACGTGCGCGGCGCCGGCGCATCGGAAGCGCCGGCCGCACGCGACGGATACCGTATTGAACGACTCGCCGCCGATCTCTGCGCAGTCGTGAACGCCACCTGCGGCCAGCAGCCCTTTCATCTGGTCGGCCACGACTGGGGTTCGATTCAAAGCTGGGAAGCCGTAACCGACCCGCAGTTCAAAGGACGCATCAGGTCATTTACCTCTATCTCGGGCCCGTGCCTCGATTACGCTCCGGTCGCGTTGCGCAGCGCACGTGCCACTCACAAAAAACGTAGGATGGCGAAGCAATCGCCACTCGTCAGCATTCGTCAATTGCTCAGATCCTGGTACATCTTCTTTTTTCATTTGCCATGGCTGCCTGAACTGGTCTGGCGCCTAGGCGGAGTGCGCATGTGGCCGCTGTGGCTACGAATCACGGAACGCGTTGACGCGTCGCGTGACCCAACGCAGATGCGTAACGCGATCAACGGTCTGAACCTCTATCGCGCGAATTTCATCGACAAACTCCTGCATCCGCGCGCACGCCACGTGCACGTGCCCGTTCAGTTCATCGTGCCGTTGCATGACCGCTATGTCGGGCCGGAATTGTCGGTGGGCCAGGAAGCCTGGCTGGGACCCTATGACCGCGTCGAACTCGACGCAGGTCATTGGGTCGTGCTGCGCGAGCCGCAACTAGTTGCGGCACACATAGAACGCTTTGTGGCGCGACATCTGGCAGAGCCGGGTGGCCCAGTCGCGCCCACGTTCAACGCTCGCGCGGCAGGCGAGTGAATAGCGTCGGATAGTCAATGACAAGGCCGTCGTCGTCGACTTTCATATTCGCGGTGAAGTCGCGGAATATGCCTTCATAGCGGTACTCGCGATTCAATTCGATGCACGAATACGCCTGCTCGACGCGCGTCACCTGCAAGTCCGGTGTGGAGATGTACGCGACCTGTATAGGTTGACGCTCACCTTGCGTGAGTTGCAGCCGGCGAATCGGCAACGTATTAGTGAACGGCGTGGCGGCAATGTCGATATCAATGCATCCTTCAATCGCGCTCAACAGAAGGCCGTGCCCATCGCGCCAGTTGCCCTCGCCGTCGCCGTGCAGTTCCAGTTCTCCGCCGCCCACGATCTTCAGCCATGCGTACCGCGTGCGCCATTGCGCATCGCAGCGCACTTTGTAGTGCAACCCGTAAGCCTTGCCGTAGCGCTGCCCGACCACGACGCTTTCCACTTCGAAGCCGTCGTCGCGTGCGTCGAACGACAGGTGTTCGATTCCCTCGGCCTCTTGCGATGCCCACCGTACTTCCCGCATCAGATCGCCTCCTATGATGAAACGCGCAGCAAGCGCGTCGCGCTTCATATCGTAGCGCGAACGCGAGGCGCTCGCCGATGTGCGTGCCTACCGACACATTGTGCGGATGCTCTGCAAATAGCCACTATCAATGCGCGGGCATGCACACAGCCGCGCGAGTGCCCTATCCTCGCGTTTCGCAACTGTTCGCCGCCGACGCGCCATTCGATTTCAGATGCGCGCCGCCGAACGCTCATCGACCGATACCATGCATGCAGCCGCGACCGAAGCGCATTCCGCCGCCTTGCGCACCCTGCTGCGCAGCTTTGGGCAGATCGTGCTCCAGGCGAACGCATTCACAGGGGCGTGCCTCGTTGCGGGCTGGCTGCTTTGCGACCCGCGCCTCGCCTGTGCTGCCTTGATCGGCGCAGTCGCGGCCAACGTGAGCGCGATGCTGGCCGCTCACTCCGACGACGACCTGCGCGCTGGCCTGTACGGCTTTAACGGCGCATTGGCGGGACTCGCCGCGTTCAGCTTCATCGCCGACAATGCGACGGCGGCCGCCGTCGCCATTCTCGCAGCCACGGGAACGGCATGGCTTCACGAACCGTGGTCACGATGGCTGCGCGCGCGCCAGTTGGGCTACTTCTCGAGCCCGTGCCTGATTGTCACGTGGCTCTGGATGCCGATCGCAGCAAGCGGCCCCGAGCCGGCGCGTTTCGCAGCAACACCTACGCTCGACGCGGCGCAGCTCGGCGACGGCGTGCTCGCCGGTCTCGCGCAAACCGGCTTCGCCTCGGGCGCAATGGCCGGTGCATTCGTGCTGATCGGGATCGCGGCGGCATCGGCACGGCATGCGCTGTACGCGTTGACGGGCGCGGCGCTCGGAAGCAGCCTGCATGTTCTGCTGGGCGCGGGGGCAAGCTCGTTCGACGCAGGCCTGCTAGGATTCAACGGCGCCCTTACCGCACTCGCGCTGACCGATTGCGGTGTCTTGTGGATGCTCGGCGGCGTGGCGATCTCAGTGGCTTTGCAAGCGGCGGCGGCTCACGTCGGCTTCGCCGCGCTAAGCGCGCCTTTCGTCGCCGCAACGTGGAGCGTGCAGTGGCTGAGGCAGCGTGCTGTTCGCTGAGACTCCGCCTGTCAGGCAAGATCGGGGAATACCAGACAACCTCAGGAGAGATGTATGTCTTTCATCCACACACCCGCAGGCCGCATTGAGCAATCCGGGCCGACTTCGCAAGCCGAGCAGCAAACTCGCGTCGACTTGGCCGCCGCGTATCGCCTCGTCGCGCTCAACGGTTGGGACGACCTGATCTATACGCACATCTCCGCGAGCGTTCCGGACGAGCCGGGCCACTTTCTGATCAATCCATTCGGTCTCGCGTTCGACGAGGTGCGCGCGTCGAATCTCGTGAAGATCGACATCGACGGCAATATTGTCGGTGCGAGCGAACATGTGGTGAACGTAACCGGCTTTGCCATTCACGCCGCCGTGCATGCGGCGCGCGCAGACGCGTTCTGCGTCATGCATTTGCACAGTACGGCAGGCGTGGCCGTGTCGGCACAGCCTGCGGGTTTGCTGCCCGCGTCACAACACGCGCTGCGTTTTTATCGTCAGCTCGCTTATCACGACTATGACGGCCTCGCCTTTGCACCGGCTGAGAGCCGGCGCCTCGTGGAGCATCTGGCGGACAAGCCGGCCATGCTGCTGCGCAATCACGGCCCGCTGACCGTGGGCCGCACCGTCGCCGAAGCGTATGTGCTGATGGCCACGTTGCTTAAAGCGTGCGAGATCCAGTTGCAGGCGCAAGCATGCGGCGCCCCGCTTGTCGTGCCTGACGACGCGGTCGCCACGCGCACAGCCGAGCAACTCTATGACGGCGGCGCAGTGGAAGGAACACTGGAATGGCCTGCGTTGCTGCGCAAGCTGGACCGCCTAGACCCGACTTATCGCGACTGACGGGCGACTGACGGGCAATTAGTACCTGAATTACCCTGACCATACCGCGCAATGACTACCGCAATTGCTTATGCGGCGCGTGATATCAATTAGATTCTCAACGGAGCCGAACCATGCCCACGTTTCGTATCGAACTGTTCGAAGGCCGCTCGCTGGAACAGAAACGCCAATTCGTCGAAGCAATCACGAAAGCGACTTGCGAATCGCTCGGAGTCGAGCCGAATTCGGTCGACATCATTCTCACCGACGTGAAGCGCGAAAATTGGGCAACAGGAGGACGCTTGTGGTCCGACAGCGGAAGCTGAATTGATACGCTGCGCGCGTGGTGCGCGCAGCGGTTTTATTGCTCAGCGACGCATGAATTAAATGCGCCGCTGTGGCGGCGTAACAACACGCCGCCGCTACCCTGAAGCCATTAGAAGCGGTGAATGATGCCCACGCCGCCTGCAACCTGGCTGCGCGACGAAGACGGCGCGCTGTTCTGACCGTCGCCGATATTGGCCGTCGCGTTGATGATGCTCACGCCGTTGTTGCCGATCGTCTGGCCGTTCGCACGCTGATACGCTTCCACCGCATACAGACCCGTACGCTTGGAGAGGCTGTAGTACTGCGACAGGTTGAACTGGTTATAGCTAGCTGCGCTCGAGATGCCATTCGATTGCGTCGCACGCGTGTAGCTGTAGCCGGCTGCCAGATCCAGTGCACCGATCGGCTTGAAGTGCACCACTGCGCCACCCGTGTTAAACGTCGCCTGATGACGGAAACCTGAGTTCACACCCGGAATGTATTGCACGTTCGAGTACGAGAACGACACGTCCCATTGCGAGTTGAACGTGTAGCCGCCGGTGACTGCAACGCGCTGCTGAGCCTGCGCCGTGCGGTAACCGTTGGTGATGCCGGAAAGACCCGGGCCGGTCGTCGCGCCGTTGTTCGACGTAGTCGAGTCCGGGCCCCACAGACCGCCGCCAGGCGTCGAGTTGTTGATGCGCTGGAAGCCTGCTGCGATACCGAACGGACCGTTCAGGTACTGCACCGCGGCGCTCCACGTCGAGCCGGCGTTGAAGCTGCCCGGCACGCCGCCCAGCGAGTACGAACCGCTTACCGTCAGACCATACATGTTCGGCGACGTGTACACGAGGGAGTTATTCGCGCGGTAGATCGTATCCAGCGAATCGAGATCGCCCGGGTGCGCGCCGTAAGCGCCCGTCAGCCACGTAGTCGGGCTATACGGCGACAGCAGCGTGTAGTACGACGTGTACTGACGGCCGGCCGTCAGCGTACCGTACGTGGGATTCGTCACACCGATCCATGCCTGGCGGCTGAAGCCGAGGCCGTTCACGCTCTGTGCACCGGTTGCGCTGTTAAAGCCCTGCTCCAACTGGAAAATGGCCTTCGTGCCGCCGCCAAGATCCTCGCTACCCTTCAGGCCGAAGCGGCTACCCGCCCAGATGCCGTTGTTCATCTTGACAACCGAGCGGCCGCCCGAAGTCGAGCCGAGCGTCGTCGAGCTGCTTTGGTAGCCGATCCCCGTGTCGACGATACCGTACAACGTCACGCTGCTCTGAGCGTGTGCGCCAAGGGCGAACAGGCCAAGGGCGGAGGTTGCTAGTGCCTTTTTCATTTATGCTCCTCTTTAAAAAATTGTTCTTGACTACCGGTCATTGTCTGAACCGCGCAACCGGTGAATCGGGGATTTCAGGTCAGAAAACCGGGTGTCCGTTTATCACGCTCGGCAACCACGTGGAGAACATCGGCACGTAGGTCACAATATTGATGGCGCTGAAGATAGCGAGGTAATACGGCCAAGCCACCTTGGTAGTTTCCCCAATCGACACATTGCCGATCGCGCAACCAATGAACTGCACCGAGCCGATCGGCGGGTGAACGAGGCCCAATGCGCAGTTCAACAGGATCATGATGCCGAACTGCACGGGACCGACACCGCTATGCATCGCCATCGGCAGGAACAGCGGCGTAGTGATCAGAATGTGCGCCGCCATGTCCACGAATGTGCCGAGGAATACCTGAATGATGTTGATATAGAGCAGCATCAACCAGGGAATGCTCGTCGCGCCGTCCAGCATGTGCTCGATCGCATCGGGGATCTCCAGATACGCCATCTGGTAGCGCAGCATGTTCGATACGCCGATCAGCAGCAGAACGACGCCTGTGGTTTTCGCGGCCTTCGACAATGCGAAGGAGAGCTTCTTCAGCGTCATCGAGCGATACACGACGACCGTCAGCACCAGCGAATAGGCCACTGCAATAGCAGCGGCTTCCGTCGCTGTTGCAATGCCCTTCGCCACGCAGACCAGAATGATCGCGATCACCATCAGGCCGGGCAATGCGCCGAGGAAGGTCCGCGCGACCGCCATCCAGCCCGGGAAACGCTGCAGTGCGGTCGAACCGTCGGGACGGCGCGGGTAGCCGTAGCGTACGGCTTGCCAGTACGCGGCGATCAGCACGAAGCCCATTACCCACAACACGGGCAGCAGCCCCGAGAACAGCAGATCGCCGATCGACACGCCGCTCATCGGCACACCGTTCAGCGTGCCCGTAATGCCCTGTGCCGCGAACGCGTAGATGATCATGTTCGTCGACGTCGGCATCAGCGCGCCCGCGAGCGACGAATGCGTCGTGACGTTGACCGCGTAAGCGGCGCTGTAACCCTCGCGCTTCATCAGCGGAATCACGACGCCGCCCATTGCCGACGTGTCCGCCGTGGGCGAACCCGAGACGCCGCCGAAGAGCGTACATGCGACGACGTTCGCCATGCCGAGGCCGCCGCGGAAATGGCCGACCGTTGCCTGCGCGAAACGCAGAATGCGGTCGGCAATGCCCCCATGCAACATCAGTTCGCCCGAGAAGATGAAGAACGGCACCGCGAGGAACGAGAACGCGTTCATCCCCGAGATCATCGACTGCATCGCGGTAGCGGCCGGCAGCCCTTCATACAGATACGTGAGCACACACGACAGCCCCAGCGCGAACGAAACAGGAACGCCGAGCACCAGAAAGACGATAAAGCTAATAGAGAGGAGTGCAAGTTCCATGATTGTTCTATTTGTGTTTCTTTGCGAAAAGCGTCAGAAGGTTCTCGAATGAGAACAACGCGATGCAGACGCTCGCAATGACCGGGATCACGTAGCGGAGCGCTTCGGGCAAACCGAGAATTGGAATCTTGTCGTGCAGCGTGGTCTCGGCCATTTGCAGCGAGCCGAAGAAAATCGCCACGGCGAGCGCGATGAGACACAGATGCTGGAACGTGTGCGCGGCGAGCTGACCTTTCTCCGGCAGACTCTTCACCAGCGAATCGAGCCCGATATGGCCGCCTTCGCGGACCTTCAGCGCTGCGCCGAACATCGCGATCACGATCACCAGCAACAGTGCGATGGGCTCGACGAAATCGGGAGCGTCGCTAAACACGTAGCGCATGACGACGCTGTAGATCACCAGCAGACTCAGCCCTGCGAGGCTGAGCGAGGCGATAACAGCGAGCGCGCGAAAGATAAAATCGTTTGGGCGTTTCATGAATCTCTTGACCCCATTCTTGCCTACGACGGACCGTTTTTACTCGTTAGTCGTGCTACTTTCCGTCACCCGTTGCGCAATCGCGCAGACAGCGGAAAGCCTCGCAGCAATTCTGCAAGGCTTGTCCGCTGTCGCGAAAGCGCGATGCGAGCGTTACTTGATTGCCTGGATCTCGTCCACGAGCTGCTTCATTTGCGGCGTCTTCTCGTACTTCGCCCAAACCGGCTGCATCACCTTCACGAAAGCCGCGCGGTCGATCTGCGACGATGCAACGATCTGCGCGCCGCCCTTCGTCACCGTCTTGCTCGCGTCGTTCTCACGCGCGGTCCACAGCTTCTGGTAGTAAGGCACCGAGTCGGCCGCGGCCTTCTTGATGATTTCCTGCTCCTGCGGCGACAACGTGTCCCACACCTTCTTCGAGAAGACGAGAACTTCCGGCGTCATGGAATGCTGGGTTTCCGAATAGACCGGCGCGACTTCGAAATGCTTGGTCTCTTCGTAAGAAGGCAGGTTGTTTTCCGCTGCGTCGACGAGGCCGGTCTTCAGACCCGTATAGACTTCGGCAAACGGCATCGGCGTCGGCGTACCACCCATTGCCCTGATTTCGTCGACCATCAGATCGGACGGCTGCACGCGCACTTTCAGACCCTTCATGTCGGCCGGCGTGCGGATCGGCTTTTTCGTGTAGATGGAACGGGCACCGCTTTCATAGAAAGTCAGCGCGATCATGCCCTTTGCCTTGAAGGCGTCCAGAATCTTCTGGCCTTCCGGGCCGTACATCACCTTGCGGAAATGGTCGATGTCGCGAAACAGGAACGGCAGCGACGGAATCATCGATTCAGGCACGATTTCGTTGAATGCCGCACCGTTTGCACGCGCCATGTCGAGTGCGCCAATGCGCACCTGGTCGATTGTGTCGTTCTCCGAACCAAGTGCGCTATTGCCGAACACCTTCACGGAATCCTTGCCGCCGGTTGCCGTCTTGATCTGCTCACCCATGTACTTCACGGCCATATTGGTCGGGTAAGTGTCGCCGTGCACGTCCGACACGCGGAACACGCGCGCTTGCGCCGACATGGCGCCAAAGGCCAGCACCGATGCGGCGACAATCAACGAAACACGGGAAGAGGCGAACTTCTTGTTCATCATGACATTCCTTGAAAAATAGACACCCAATCGATGCGAAGGGCTGCTGACGGCTGGCCAAACGCGAACGGCCGGCTGCAAACGGACGGTCCCGGATGTGACATGGTTTGGCTGGGTCTCCCGGTGCGGCGCTCGCGGTCTCCTAAGGTGGCAAATGCTTTGCCGTGCTGTTCGTGCAACGTCCCCGGCACAATGATCAGCACTCCTGTCGGACAACTCGACTTCTTGTACTTCTGCTGCGTCGGCGCACTTTCAGCGAGCGATTGCGCGCGCCAAAGCCGCCATTCATCGCGTTGCAATCTCGAAAAGCGCAGAAAGCTGTCTGTTTGCGCTTATACGTTGT
>Ga0256893_1000154_pt1 | contig 27327 bp, 27 predicted proteins | sample MC6MC0666MT_FD_190201 | JGI IMG/M metagenome (GOLD analysis project Ga0256893, IMG submission 190201) | Metatranscriptome of enriched soil aggregate microbial communities from Iowa State University, Ames, United States - MC6-MC0666-MT... | ecosystem: Environmental > Terrestrial > Soil >... | reverse complement strand
TGAATGTATAAGAACACCTATCTGCAGATCGTTAAAAGTGTTCATCTTTGCAATAGAGGAGTTACGGTTCCAATTTATTGTAGGTGAAAAGCTGTCTTATACAGCAGGCGCAAAGTGTGCCGAAAATATAAGTTTTGCACTCGTTTTTTGATTAGAAAGAGGATGTTTTTTATGAATATAGAAATCCGTACAGATAAAAATATTAGAAATAGTGATCGTTTAATTACTTACGTACGCGATGAGCTAAATCAAGAATTCCAACGTCATAGCGAACGTATTACCCAGTTTTCAGTTCATATCAGTGATGAGAACGGTGACAAAGGTGGGGCGGATGATATCCAGTGTATGATTGAAGTCAAAGCAGCAGGTTTGAAGCCAGTCGTGGTAAAACATCGAGCGAAAAACATTGATCTTTCATTACACGGTGCGATAGATCGGGTAAAGCGTAGCCTAGAGCACGTATTAGAAAAAATTGAAAATCCACGTGGTGGAAAACTAGAACTTGCTGATGCAGATGAAGCATGATCTGATAAAAAGCCCTTCGGGGCTTTTTTATGGTCTTCAATTTTATGGTTTTAAAACAGTCCTTGATTATCTTCTTTGTCATAAATGAACAATAAATGCCATTTATAAAATAAAAGCGACACGATTAAAATTTTTCAAAGCTATTTTAAAAATATTCGTCATAATGTTGTATAGGAATAGAATAGTGAGATCAACATGTTATCAGCACAACAACAAGTCTTTATACAGGCTTTAGAAGATTTAGACCTTGCTCAAGTCAAACGTTTGCTTGCAGATGGATTTGATCCTAACTTTATGGAACCTGAAAAAGGACCAGCTGTTTCAATTTGGTCAGATGGATTGTTTAAATGGTGGGAAAAAATTTGTGATGCCTATGAAGCAGGTCATCCTTTAACGGCAGAACAAAAAGCACAAGATTTACAACCGCATTTAGATATTTTGGATGCTTTAATTAGTGCCAAAGCAAACTTTTATTTGTGGGACACTGAAGAGTGCTATGGTCCACTGTGGGATGCAGCAAGCGCAGCCTGTGTACCTGCAATTCATAAGCTTTTAGATCATAAGGTTGACCCGAACACCAAAGATGAAGAAGGGAAGACCATTTTATCTTCGATCAGTGATTTGTTCTTTGATTGTGAATTTGATCAAATAGATTGGTCTCAGGCTTTACCTGAAGAGAAAGAATCTTTAGAGTTACTACGTAGTCGCGGTGCGAAAATGTCCAAAGAATTATCGTAAATTTTGAGTCTTGATATGGCAATTTTAAATAGAATCACATTAGCCCTTGCTTCGAGTCTAAGTATAAGCGCAATGGCAGCAGAATTTTCTTTTGATCGTCCTGGAACAGGTTTTGGAACAGGGATCACGCCTGTGGGACAATTGGCTTGGGAGCAAGGGCTACCAAGTGTGACCTACACGGAAACTAAAGTAGATGGCGCAAAAGCAAAAACTGTAACCCTCAATGGCGATATGCTTTTTCGTACAGGTTTAACCTCGAGTATGGAATTACAGTTAGGGTGGCAAGGCCCAGCTTGGATGCAAACCAAATATAAAGGTATTAAAGAGGATGACTCTGGTTTAGGTGATGTTTCTATTGGGATTAAAAAAGCCATCGATTTAAAAGATGATAAATTATCAATGGCGATTTTGGCTCAAGCCTTGATCGCAACGGGTAATGATGGTTTTAGTGAAGAAGATGATATTTATAGCATCGGAACATCATTAGATTATCAGTATAACGATTTGGTCAATACTGGGATCACCATGAACTACGCTGTGCAAGATGGGCATTGGTCAGTGACTGCTGTACCTACTGTCGGTTATAAAATTGCAGGAAATCTTTCAGGATTCTCTGAGTTTGTTTATTCAAAAACAGAAAGCCAAGACTATAAGTATGGTCTAGGTTCTGGTTTAATCTATGCGGTCAATGAGCGTACTCAACTTGATGGAAGTGTGGGTGTAGATTTGGAAGGACGAGACCGTAGTTATAAAGCTGGTTTAGGTGTGGCATTCTTATTCTAATCAATTCAGTCTGATACATCGTCAAGGAGTAGTTGATCTACTCCTTGATTTGTTTTTAAAGCGAGCAATTTTCGAAATGCTTTTAGAATAGTCTTATCTTGTGTATGCTGAGTTCAAAATAAGCAATAAACACAGGAGTATTAAAATGTTAGAATTGTTTATTGGTGATAAAAATTATTCGACATGGTCAATGCGTACTTGGTTAGTGATTCAGCATTTCAACATCCCATTTACAGAGCACTTGATTCCTTTTGATCACTTTGACCTCGACAGCCAATTTAAACAAAGTATTTTAAAAATAAACTCAACTGGCAAAGTCCCAGCTTTAGTAGACGATGGCTTTTTAGTTTGGGATTCTTTGGCGATTTGTGAATATTTAGCAGAAAAGTTTCCTGAAAAACAATTGTGGCCTCAAGATGTAAAACAACGTGCACGCGCAAGATCGATGTCTGCTGAAATGCACAGTAGTTTTATGGCTTTGCGTAGTTGTTGTGATATGAATTTAGATGCTGATTTAAAGCATATTGGTGTACAGCTTTGGCAGGAAAATTTAAAACTACAGCAAGATGTAAAACGGATTGAACAATTATGGTCGGAGCGACCACACCCTGACAGTTTTTTATGTGCTGATGAGTTTACTATTGTCGATGCTTTTTATGCGCCAGTTGTGATGCGGTTTATGGGTTATGGCATTGCAGTATCAGCAAACAGTCAGCGTTATATTGACAAAATATTAGCCGTTCCTGCAGTACAACAATGGATAGCAGAAGCGCATGCAGAATTCCGGTTTGTTGCTTGTGAAGAGCAATATCGTAGCCAAGTTTAATGTATTAAATACCAATTAAGCAATTTCATTGATTTGATCATGATAGAACTGGACTTGATTGCGACCAGACTGTTTTGCTCGATATAGCGCTTTGTCTGCGAGATGAATAATTTTACTGATATTTTCATCGTCAATCGAGGTAGCAATACCAAAGCTGGCAGTAAGTTGTACATAATGATGATCAAGGGATTCAAGTACTTGATTTTGAATCGCTACTCGACAACGTTCAGCAAGTGCTTGTGCAATGCTTAATGATGTTTCAGGTAAGGCGATAATAAATTCTTCACCACCATAACGTGCCACAATATCAGAATGACGAATGTGAGAAGATAATAATTTGGCAACTTTACACAATGCTTCATCACCAAAATGATGCCCATATAAGTCATTGATTTCTTTAAAATGATCAATATCAATCAAGATAATGGCATAATGAGTTTGCTTATTTTGGATTTCATTAAGCTTTTCATTAAAAAAACGACGATTATATAAATTGGTCAGTGGATCTGTTTCACTGAGTTTCTTGATTAATGACTCTCTATGTCGCCACTGAGACAGTAAAATTTCACATAAAATCAAACATACAATTAAAATAGGAATAATAAAGTACAGCATAGTCCCCACCCAGAACGAATTATCATGTCGTTTATTTTCCAACATATGTTCATTAAAAATTGGTGCATAAGGAATTATGCGCCAATATGTACTGAACATCATTGAAATATAGAACAACAGGGCAGTTGTAATTTGAAGATATATAATTTTTCTATTGAATAAAATTAAACCCACACCAGAGATGCAAACGAATGCAAAAACAGTGGCTGGACTATAGATACCCACCAAAAAACCATCTGCAAGCATTAAAATGATAAAAATACTAATGACAACATGGGGCAAGATAGTATTTGCCCATTTTTTATTTTGAAAGAAATAACAAAATGCGATAAGGGAAATAAGCAGTAGGGTTGAACCTGCATTGACAACAAGTTGTGAACGAATCAAGGAGATATTGACCCATTGCCATGTTTCTGGATTCAGCAAAATAAAAATTTTCCAAGCAATCCAAGATAAATGAAGGGCAACGGTCAGGAACAGAATCAAGATACATTTATGTAAACTGCTCCAATTCATAATGATATTTGAATCTAATTGTTGTTTCAGCTTTTGCCAGTAAAGATTAAGTCTTATATTCGATTCCTCCATTCATAATTATTCCATGATTTTTAAGTGACTAGTCATTAAGTGCTGATTAATAATTTTTTAAATTATAGGGGTTAAAATTTATTAAAACAAAGAATTGTTATCATTTATTTGTTAATAATCTGGTAGTTTATTATGAACTTGAAGTAAATAATGCTGTAAATAATTTTTAATTATTTAGGTGTTTTAAGATAAGAGTCCTGTGTCAGCATAACCAGGCTTACGATTTATTTTCGCAATATATAATGCTTGATCTGCTTGTTGTAATACCGTATTACTCATTGTATCTTGTTTAGAAACTGATACGCCATAACTTGTTTGAAGTGAAATGATTTTGCTATTGATCTTTAAATCATAATTATTAATTAAAAGAGATAGCCGATCTGCGATATGGTGTGCTTGATCTTGATTCACATCACTGAGAATTAAAATAAATTCGGATTCACTATAACGACCAACAAGGTCTGTCTCACGGATGTTTTGTAATAACTCTTGGGCAATTGCTGCTAAAGCCTTATGAGCAATTTTAATGTTGTATTTATTTTTGATTTCACACAAATTATCAACACTGAGCAAAACGATACCAAAATTAGATTCGCTTTGTGGATGTAACTCTTTTAAATAAGTGTTAATTGCAAATTGGTTATAAATACCCGTATATGGATCAATTTCTAGATTATTAATCAATTGGTTTTTATGTATTAATTTGGCAATAAATGAGTGTTTCAATACTTGATTGAACAATGAATGAATTTTACGTCGTTTTTCTGAATAAATTTTATTACGCATAATCGAATCCATTCCGTACTTGGATTTTTATGTATGATGCCTTAAATGTAGCAATTTATTGGCTTGAACTCAAATTAAAGTTTAAGTAAATACTTGAAGGATATATACATAATTTTGAAAAATGTGATTAACTTTGTAGTATAGTTTAAGAATATATTAGAATTTGTAAAACCCGATAAAAATGATCAGACAATACATATAGTTCGAATGACGGATATGCGATTATTTGAATAAATATACGATTTGTTTAAATTGATTATTTTATCTTTAAAAATGAACAACAGTTTGGTTTGTTAAATGATCTGTTGTTCATCATTGAGTAAATATCGAGGTTAGTCGCAGTCTATTTTATGAGCGAATTCAGCAATATCTGCTAAAGATTGTTTTGCCTCATCAAACCATGGACTAAACATTTGGAAATTATGCCACATTCCCGTGTACAACTTGTAATTGACTTTCACCCCAGCAGCTTTGGCTTTTTTTTTCAAAACGTTGAGCATCAGATAAAAGAATTTCTTTAGAGCCGATTTGCACTAAAGTTGGCGGCAGTCCTTCAAAATCTCCGAAAATAGGCGAAAGAGGAGGTAGGGAGCGGTCCAAGTTTTTCGGTACGTAAAAGTCAATACCAGACTCAAGTGCTTCGATAGAAAGCAAAGCATCATGCTTCTGATTATAACGTAAAGACTCACCTGTTAAAGTTAGGTCTAAGAAGGGGGACATAAGAATTAAAGCGCTAGGAAGTTGTTGTTTATTTTCTTCCTTAATTCGTAATGCAAGTGCTAAAGCCAAATTTGCACCGCAAGAATCACCTGAAACAATGATGTCCTTAGGTTGCACACCTTGATCTAAAAGTTGTTGATAAATATCATAAATCGCATCACCTGCTTCAGGAAACTTACTTTCCGGTGCGAGCGGATAATCTACATGTAAAACTTGCATCTGAGTGCGTGCAGCAACTTCAGATAAAAAAGCTCGATGGGTTTTAATTGAGCCTACAAAAAACGCTCCACCATGGATATGAAAAATCATTTGGGTTGTATGCGCTTGAGGTTTAATTTCTTCTGCCCGAATCCCTGCAATGCGTAAAGAACGGATCTGCACATCTTTACGTTGCGGAAAAACGCGTGAAAGTTGTTCTATTCCGAAACGTGCAGTTGTGGGCGGAAGATTGAAACGACTTGGAAATTTGAAGCTAGATTTAAGAATAGATTCTGTAATGTATTGTTTCAGAGCTGAGTTAATCTTCATGTTCCTTCCATATTGTTAAATTTGTGACTTTATTTTTGTTGATTCACCAACACTTGTTACAAGGGTACACTATATAGTCACATTCAAGAATTGCTAAATTGGTGTAAATTTTTAATACTATAAAGTGTCAATTAGACTAGGGAAAACAAAACAATGAAAAAAATTGTACTTGCATTAGGCTTATTATCAGCAACAGTTCTTGCAAATGCTGCAGATCCACTGAATGGAACTGTTTGGAAAACAATTGATGATACAACTAAGCAGCCAAAAGCAATTGTAAAGTTCACTGAACAAAAAAATGGAACATTGACGGCTGCAATTCAAAGTGTTTTAACGCCAGGTGAAGAAAACTCTTGTACTAAATGTGAGGGTCCATACCACAATAAATCATTGAAAGGTGTAACGATTGTCACTGGTTTAAAAAATGTCGGTGGAAAAAGCTATGATAATGGTACGATTCTAGATCCTAAAAATGGCAAAACCTATAAACTCAAAGGTGAGCTTGCTGGTAATCAGTTAAAGTTACGTGGTTATATGGGTATTTCTGCTTTAGGCCGCAATCAAACTTGGGTACGTGCAAACTAAGTATATTGATTTACCACAATAAAAAGCCTGATCTATTGATCAGGCTTTTTATTGCTCGATTATTTTTATGCTGTAAGTTTTAAAGCCTTAATTTTATCCTCATCAAAACCAACCACATATTGGCCATTTTGATTAATCATAGGGCGTTTGATTAGACTGGTATGTGTGGCAAGCGCTTGGATGAGTGCTTGTTCACTTGACAAAGCCAGTTGTTGTTCTTGTTCACTGAGTTTTTTCCACGTTGTGCCTTTTTTATTGAGCACAAGATCTTGCCCAATATGATCGAGCCATTGTTTAACAGTTTCTGCATCTATACCTTGTTTTTTATAATCATGAAACTCGTAACTCAAGCCAAGTTCAGTCAGTAAATCAAAAGCTCTTTTCATGGAGTTACAATTTTTGATTCCATAAATTTTCAACATGTCTTAACCTAATATTCAATTGTTTGATTTAACAGAAAGAGTAGCAAAATTGCCAATATATACAGTATAAGAATAGATAAAAATATTTAAAAGGTATGATTGTTGTCATCAGAATTTAACAATTTGTGCTTAATATTTTATTTAAGCGAGCAAGTAGACTGGCTGATTAAATGATTTAAGTCTAAAAAATAAAAAAAATTGAGACTAAAGGAAATTAAAAAAGAGAAAACCCGCATCTAATCATCCTGATTATGCGGGTCTCATTACAACGTCCAATGTCACATCCTTGGAAAATAAATATTCAAAATACTTATTTCCTTTTCTTCCTACGGCGTCCTATCCTTTTGCTGTCATCCTGACAATGTCCCTGTGCCGTGCGTGTATAATGCGCTTGTTGATATGAAGAAAATATAAGATAACACGACAAAATTTGTAAGTTATTACCCTATAATCAGTGAACAGTTGTTCACAAAATTGCTCAATTCTTATTTAAAAACTGAGCAATTTTCTATTTAAATTTGATAATCAATAATCACAGGGGCATGGTCGCTATACCATTCATCTTTGTAGACCCAAGCATTGACTGTACGATCTTTCCAGTCAGGTGAGCATGCTTGATAATCAATTCGCCAACCGACATTTTTAGCACGCGCTTGTCCACGATTAGACCACCAAGAATATACTTCAGCTTCTTTACGCACTTCACGAAATGTATCGACATAGCCGAGTTCATCATAAATATGATCTAGCCAAGCACGCTCATGCGGTAAGCAACCTGAAGATTTTTGGTTGCCTGACCAGTTTTTAATATCGATTCGTTTATGCACAATATTATAATCGCCACATACAATGATCGACTTATCTTCATCACGCCATTGTTTTAAAATTTTTCGATATTCTTCTAAGAAGTGATCTTTACGGGCTTGTGCTTCATCACCTGATGAACCTGAAGGTAAATATAGTGAGCAGATGTGCACAGGTTTGGCTAAACCGACATCAAATTCTGCACTAATAAAACGACCTTGGCTATCGGCGAGTTCAAAACCCAGACCATTTTGGATCGATTTAAATGGCAAGCGACTGTAAATCGCAGTACCTGCATAGCCTGATTTTTCCGCAGGAAACAGATGGGTAAACCAACCGTCAGGTTTAAATTTATCTGTCCACTGTTCATGCGTAATACGACTTTCTTGGATACAAATCACGTCTGCATCTGACTTTTCCATCCATTCAAGTAAGCCTTTTGTGACGGATGAACGTAAGCCATTTACGTTAATTGAGACAACTCTTAAAATTTTTTGATCACTTGGATAGCTACTCTTTGGTATCATTCGCAGTCATAACCTCAATGTATGAATTTTGGAGCACCTCATGTCAACGCCAGCTCAGTTTAACCCGCAAGCTTTTATCGAACTCGCATTATCACGTGGTGTGCTTAAATTTGGTGAGTTTACTTTAAAATCAGGCCGTGTAAGCCCTTATTTTTTTAATGCAGGTTTACTCAACGATGGTGAAGCATTATCGCTTTTAGCTCAAGGTTATGCAGATAAATTAACACAATGTAACAACGTTGAAGTGATCTTTGGACCTGCATATAAAGGAATTCCTTTTGTTGCAGCAACAGCTGTGGCTTTGTCACAAGTACATGATGTAAGTGTGCCTTGGGGGTTTAACCGCAAAGAAGCCAAAGACCATGGCGAAGGTGGCGTGTTGGTCGGTGCTTCAGTAGAAGGCAAAAAAGTCTGGATTATTGATGACGTGATTACAGCGGGTACTGCAATTCGTGAAGTTGTCACAATTCTTAAAAATGCAGGTGCGACAATTGCAGGCGTATTGGTTGCGCTAGATCGTCAAGAAAAAGGGCAAGGTCAACTGTCTGCCATCCAAGAAGTTCAACAAGAACTTGAGATTCCAGTACATGCTTTAATTACCATGAAAGACTTAATGGATTATCTTGATGCTAAAGGTGAGCAAGATGCTTTAGCAAAAATGGAAGCTTACCGTGTGAAATATGGTATATAAGTAAAAAAAAAGGATAAGATAAGGAGCATAAGCTCCTTATTTTTATGGACTATAAAGGATTAGGTGCCATTTTAAATGTTCATTCTATTGATAATCGTCGTGGTTGCTGTACTTGGCATTATGCTGGTCAAACATATCGACCAACGACGTTGGCAACGTTACCAATTTGAGCGGGATATGTTTTTTCGGCAATATCCATTTCAATGGAAAGGTTTAGGACAGTTTGAGCTGGTTTTAAATATCAATGTGCACGCCCAGAAAAAATTAATCAATGAGTTGATGTTAAGAGCATCTGAGAGCAGTTATATCAAAAAATCACGTATTCAACGTGAACCTGAATGTTCGAGACAGCAATACTCAATTAAAGTCATGATTCAAGATTTAACCATTGGGCACTTAGAAAAGAAGTATGCAGACTTGTTGGGAGAAAGTTTAGACCAAACCGATTTTGAAATTGGTCGCCCGATCGAGCTAGATGCTGAAATCATTGTGTTTGAAAAAGATGATATCGAGTTGGGCTGTCGTGTCAAACTCGCCTTACCGCGTGATCCACGTACTGCGCATCAATACTTGATAGAAAATAGCCAGCAACAATTTCAAGAAAAATAAGCTTAATCAGTATGAGAATTAAGCAAGTAGATACTTTGCTCAATCTCTTTTTGGTCTTGTAAAGTACTGACAATCCGATGGGTTTTAGTCGTTTCAACAATAAATTTGAGTGCATATTCCTTTAAATACTGCTGAGCAACCAACTTGGCGACAAGTTGGTCATGCTGTCTGAAAACTTGAATTTGTAGTGGCTGATCTAAACAATTTTGAAACTGTAAGTCCTTATAGCCATACACCACAGTTGCATCACTACCTAAAGGGGTAAAGCGCTCATGTTCCTGATAAATATCAATCGAATGTGAATGTCGTTCCGTGATAGTTAAACCCGCTTTTAGCGCATTGATATAGAGCAAACAAGAAATTTGGCAGATTCCACCACCCAGATCTTCTGCAATTTTTCCATTGACCAGATTACGTCCTGTTTTGTAGCCATTATTAAAAGTCGGGGCTTTTACCAAATGCCAAAATGAAAAGATTTGATTTGGCTCAATAACCAAGCCGTTTATGCTCTGAATCGCGAGATCAATGTTATAGGTTTTATTTTCAAAATAACGATTTATATTGATGCTTTGTTGGGTTGAAATTTGTTGGTCTGATTGCCACAGTCCTTGATGTTTTAAGGCAAATTGTAGTTTTGAGAAAAGATGTTCACGACAATACCTGCGTAGTAACTGATAAAGCAACTTCCATGATTTGGGTAAATATTGCCGCATATTCCACCTGCTTATTTTAATCGTTTACTGACGGCTGTTTTTCTAAAACGACAACTAAGTATGAGGCATATTCTTTTAAAAATGAATTGCACATCAAGCTGTCTAGGTTTCTAAACAGTGGGCGTAAAATTGTTGGAATACGATGGATAGGAAAAAATAAAAAGCCCTGGCTTTCAACCAGCTTCCATTGAGTGCCAATCAGCTTTTCAATATCTGCCAATGTCATTTGATGAGCAGCATGCCAACTTTGTTGTTGATGCTTTACAGCTTGTCGACGTTTGGCGGAGGGGAAATCAAAAATAAGCTTGCCATTGGGTCTTAATTTTTGATGCGCCTCATTCAGAAACTGTTCTGTGGTTGCATGGTCTTGATGCATGATCACATGGAAGCTATAAATCACCTCAAGCTGGTAATTTTCGATTGGAATTTCAGTCAGAGTCCCTTCAAGCAAGATTTTATGTGGATATTTTTCTGTTGCGACTTTCAGCATTTCAGGGCTGAAATCTACACCGTAATCTGCATAATCGAGTAAACGACCTGTACCACAACCAATATCCATACAATATGTAGGTGCTGTGTTACTTAGAATACGCTTGAGAAAAACCCGCTCTTGTTGGTCTAAATATTGCCCGTAACTGTTGTTAAAACGATTGTTATCGTAGTCGTGCGCAAGTTTGTTATAGTAATTTTTAATCTCTGAGTCAGGTTGATTCGACATTGAATAACTCTTTTTATTGACGAATAGAAACTAATTCAACTTATAAACTATTTTTTTGAAGATCACACGTTTTACACGCTAAAAACATGCCTATTTTTTCCTGTCGTCCTTGTTCTGTCAACACCCACGGACGATTCTGCCAAGGAGGAAGATGACGCACATGTTGTTGATGCCCACATGCAAGTTCAGCCACATAATGTTGCTCCTCACCCAAATGAAATTCCACAATGGCTTGTTGCATTTCGATCATCATATTCACAATAATTGCTAAGAGTTTAGCGAAATTTCGAAAAAGTACACTACATTCTCCGCTATACTGCATTCAATCCAAAATTTTATAAGAGCATCAATATGCGCGTACTTGTTGTGATGGATCCCATCGAAAGTGTAAACCTGAAAAAAGACTCAACAATGGCAATGTTATGGGCGGCTGCACGTCGAGGGCATGAGTTAGGCTATGCATTACAACAAGATTTGTATATTGATCAGGGCAAAGCATTTGGTTTGATTACACCGCTTCAGGTTTTTCAAGATTACGATCACTATTATGAGTTAGGTGAAAAAGCCAAAGAGTCACTTGCAGCTTATGATGTGGTATTGATGCGTAAAGATCCGCCTTTTGACATGAACTTTGTTTATACCACTTATATTTTGGAACAGGCAGAGCGTGAAGGGGTGTGGATTATTAACAAACCACAAAGTTTGCGTGATTGTAATGAAAAACTATTTGCGACCCAATTCCCAGATCTACAAGTACCCACTTTAGTGACCTCACAACAAAGTTTGATTCGTGAATTCCTAAAAGAACATGGTGACGTTATTGTTAAGCCACTAGATGGTATGGGCGGAATGGGGATCTTCCGTTTATATCAAGATGGCGTCAATATTGGCTCAACCATTGAAATTTTAACTGAAAATGGCACACAACCGATTATGGCACAACGTTATATCCCTGAAATTGTGGATGGTGATAAACGTATTTTGATGATTAATGGTGAGCCGGTACCTTATTGCTTGGCTCGTATTCCTCAAAATGGTGAGGTGCGAGGGAATTTGGCAGCGGGCGGTTTGGGTGAAGCTCGTCCATTGACTGAAAATGACAAAGCCATCGCAGCCAAAGTTGGACCATTCTTAAAAGCAAAAGGCTTGGTTTTTGTCGGATTAGATGTGATTGGAAATTATGTCACTGAAATCAATGTCACCAGTCCAACCTGTATTCGCGAAATTGATGATCAATTTGGTACTTCAATTGCAGATGATTTGTTTGATGTGCTAGAAGCAGGTCACTCAGCTTAATTTAAGCTGGGATACTGCATTCTAAATCTCAACTAAAAAATAGAGTCGTGCATGGCTCTATTTTTTGCTGTCGATTGGCTATAAAAATGATAAATCATCGAGAAATATAAAAAAATAACGTTTAATTCCACTTTTTTTAACAGATTAATGATAAAAGTAGTTTAAACTTTCAAATCAGTAGAAAAAAACAATGAAAGGCTTGGTGAAAAAAAGTAAATAAACTTTTCCCCATAGCGGATTGTGATTACAATTGGTTGTTTAAGACATTCGTTAATATTTATTTTTGCATTGAAGAATTAGACCGTGACCGAACCCCAGCAAAGCACACCTAAACACATCATGATGATGGCGGCAGGTACAGGTGGACATGTATTCCCTGCACTGGCAGTTGCAAAAGAATTGCAACAGCAAGGCAGCCAAGTGTCTTGGTTGGCGACTCCGACAGGTATGGAAAATCGACTTTTAAAACAACATGATATTCCAATCTATCAAATTGATATTCAAGGTGTACGTGGCAATGGAATTGTACGTAAATTAGCTGCACCATTTAAGATTTTAAAAGCAACTTTGAGCGCGATGCGCTATATGAAACAGCTCAATGTTGATGCAGTGGCTGGTTTTGGCGGTTATGTTGCGGGGCCAGGCGGTTTGGCTGCGCGTTTGTTGGGTATTCCTGTAATTATTCACGAACAAAATGCAGTGGCAGGCTTTACCAATACTCAACTTTCAAGAATTGCTAAAAAGGTCTGCGAGGCTTTTCCAGATACTTTTCCGAAAAGTGAAAAAATTGTGACGACAGGTAATCCTGTACGGGCAGAAATTAACGCAATTTATAATCCTTCTTTTCGTTATAAAGAACGCGAAAATGCGACTGAACCCTTACATATTTTAATTGTTGGTGGTTCTTTGGGTGCGCAAGCCTTGAATGAGTGTGTCCCTCAAGCCTTAAAACAATTTGATGTTCCATTAAAAGTGTTTCATCAATGTGGGCAAAACAAGCAAGAGATCACACAGGCTTTATATGCGGATGCACCTGAAAATATACAGGTTGAAGTTCAGCCATTTATTGAAGATATGGCATTGGCCTATAGCAACGCAGATTTAATTATTTGTCGTGCAGGTGCATTGACGGTCACTGAAGTGGCGACTGCTGGTGTGGCGGCTGTATTTGTGCCATTACCAAGTGCGGTAGATGATCACCAAACTGCCAATGCAAGATTTTTGGAGAAAACAGGTGCTGCGAAAATCTGTCCGCAGCAGAGCATGACTCCAGATTCATTAAAGGATTTATTAACACCGTTGATGAACCGCCAATTATTAATGGAAATGGCGGTAAAAGCTCGTCAACAAGCCCAACCAGATGCAACACAACGTGTGGTTGGTTTAATTCAAGATTTGTAAGTTAGAGTTGATTATGTCTCCAACAAGCCCTGCTGATAAAGCAAAAAACCTAATTAAAATTCCAGAGATGCGCCGTATTAAACATATCCATTTTGTGGGTGTCGGTGGTGCTGGAATGTGTGGTATTGCAGAAGTATTGAAAAACCAAGGCTATAAGGTTTCTGGTTCTGACATTAAGGCATCAAAAACGACGGCTCAACTTGAAGAAAATGGAATTAAAGTTTTTATTGGACATACTGCAGACAATATTAAAGGTGCAAATGTACTGGTTGTCTCTACTGCAATCGACCCTGAAAATTTAGAAGTAAAAGCAGCAATTGAAAACCGTATACCGGTAGTTCGTCGTGCAGAAATGTTGGGTGAATTGATGCGTTACCGTCATGGTATCGCTGTTGCAGGAACCCATGGTAAAACCACGACAACCAGTTTAGTGACCTGCATGCTGGCAGAAGAAAACATGGATCCAACTTATGTGATCGGTGGTCTGTTAAATCGTACGGGTGTTAACGCAGCTTTGGGTGCCAGTCGTTTTATTGTCGCTGAAGCAGACGAATCAGATGCGTCATTCTTACATCTAGAGCCTATGGCGGCCATTGTCACCAATATTGATGCAGATCATATGGATACCTATGGGGGTAGTTTTGATGTACTCAAAGACACCTTTATTAAGTTCTTACAGAAAATGCCGTTCTATGGCTTGGCTGTAGTCTGTGGTGATGATGCCAATATTCGTGAAATCATGCCACGTATTGGTCGTCCAGTATTGACCTATGGTTTTAATGAAGACAATGACATTCGAGCAATTGATGTTGAACAAGTCGGTATGCAGTCAAGCTTTACCGTATTACGTAAAGGTCGTGAGCCATTACGTTTAACTATCAATCTTCCGGGGTTACATAATATTCTAAACGCATTGGCTGCGATTGGTATTGCAACGGATGAAGGTGTGTCTGATGCTGCGATTGCACGTGCCTTAGAAAGCTTTAGTGGTGTAGGTCGTCGTTTCCAAGTTCAAGGTGAGTTTGAATTGGATGAAGGTACTGTAAAACTGGTTGATGATTATGGTCATCACCCGAAAGAAGTTGAAGCAACCATTAAAGCTGCACGTGCCAGCCATCCAGATCGCCGTTTAGTAATGATGTTTCAGCCACACCGTTATAGTCGTACTCGTGACTGTTTTGATGATTTTGTAGATGTGTTGTCACAAGTCGATCAATTATTATTGTTAGAAGTATATCCTGCAGGTGAGAAACCGATTGTTGGTGCAGATAGTCGTTCTTTAGCGAGGAGTATTCGTTTGCGTGGGGAAGTTGAACCGATTTTGATTGATCCAGTGGAAGGTAATTTACAGAACGCGATACAAAAAGTGTTACAAGCGAATGACTTGTTATTAACACAAGGTGCGGGTAACGTGGGAGCAATTTCTGTAGAATTGGCTCAAAATCAACTGTATTTAAAATAATTGATTTGGTTTTGTTTAAACTTGGATTTAAATAAAGCCTAGAAATTAAATTGACTAACTTATAAGTTTAAGGATTTAAACGTGTCAAATGCTTCTAAATTCGGCAAAGTAGCGGTGTTGCTTGGTGGGAAATCTGCTGAGCGTATGGTGTCATTAGATAGTGGTAAAGCTGTTTTAGAAGCATTATTACGTTCGGGGGTGAATGCGGAAGGCTTTGATCCACAAGAGCGTAGTGTGACGGAACTTGTAGGTTATGATCGTGCATTTATTGTGTTGCATGGTCGTGGTGGTGAAGATGGTCAAATCCAAGGCGTATTAGAATGGATGAATGTACCGTATACAGGTACAGGTGTTCAGGGCTCCGCTATTGGGATGGACAAAGTTAAAACCAAACAAATTTGGCAAGGTTCAGATTTACCGACGGCACCCTATCGTATTATTTCTAAAGATTCTGATTTAAATGAAGTGATTGAAAGCCTTGGTTTACCGCTAATCATTAAGCCTGTACATGAAGGTTCTAGTGTAGGTATGAGTAAGGTTGAAAAAGCTGAAGATCTTACTGCTGCAATTGAAAAAGCCACAATACATGATGCAGTTGTGATGGCGGAAAAATGGATCACGGGGCGGGAATATACTATTTCTTTCCTTAATGGTTTGCCACTGCCAGTCATTCGTTTGCAACCACCTGCTGATGTTGCATTTTATGACTATGAAGCAAAATATAACCGTAATGACGTGGAATATGGTATTCCATGTGGTTTAAGTGAGTCAGAAGAAAAGAACTTACAGGAATTGTGTTTGCGCGCTTTCCAAGCAGTTGGTGCTAGTGGTTGGGGGCGGATTGATGCGATGTTAGATGAACAAGGTAATTTCTGGTTATTAGAAGTAAATACTGTACCAGGTATGACCAGTCATTCGCTTGTTCCTAAAGCTGCAAAAGCTGTAGGTTATAGTTTTGATGAACTGTGTGTTGCGATTTTAGCGCAAACACTCACGGAACAAGCACACTAAGTTTATGGCTCAACTTCCTGCTTCGATGCGTCGCAAACGTGCGGCAATTACATCAATACACGATAGGCCGCCAACACGTCAGGAAAAGCTTCTCAACGTGGGGAGCTGGTTGCTTATGGTTATTGCTATGGCTGTGTTATTTGCAGGAATCTATGGTCTGTATAAAGTGATTACTGATGCTCGGGTAGCCACCCTTCAAGTGGTAGGTACTACCTCATCGGTAGAGTCACAAGCGATTACACAACATTTGTCACCTGTTGTTAAGAATAATTATTTCACCTCGGATTTAGAACAGATTCGAGATAAAGCACTTGAAGTATCATGGGTGGATCGTGTCGTGGTTTCTCGAGCATGGCCAAATGGTATTCGCGTGCGAATTATGCCACGTCATGCAATCGCACGTTGGGGAACCGGGCGATTACTCAGTGATGCTGGAGATGTCTACTCAGAAGCGGTGGCGAAGAATTATTCAAACCTGCCATTGCTTCATGGGCCACTCAGCCAATCCAAAGTCATGATGCGTCGCTATAATGAAATTAATCAATTATTTCACCCAGTCAATTTACGGTTAAAAGAGCTTTATCTTACTGAACGTATGACTTGGTTTATGCAGTTTGATTCAGGGCTACGGGTGATTGTAGATCAAGATCAGACCATGAGTAAGCTACAACGTTTAAGTCACTTGGCTCAAACAGATTTGCAACCAGCTTGGTCGAATATATCCGCAATTGATTTGCGCTATCGAAATGGTTTGGCAATTCAATGGAGAAATTCTATTTCGCCAAAGATTGTGAATGGTCAGTTTGTTGTAACCAGTAATGACATAAGCGTTGCAGGTGGGATGGTTGCACAGCCATAATACGTGGCTTGAAAAAGAGGCATATAGCCAAACATAAACAATGAAGATAATGGTAGCAAAGTGATGAATGAAGCTGTTCCCTCAGTTGTTGCAATTGACATTGGGACACATAAAGTTTCAGTACTGATTGGTAAAGTACATGCCCCTGATAATATTCAGGTTATTGGCATGGCAAGCGCACGCAATAAAGGAATGAATAAAGGCAAAATTGTGAGCCTTGATAAAGTCACAAATGCAATTAAACAAGCCGTTCAAGAAGCTGAAGATATGGCTGAGTGTCGTATTCATTCAGCTTGGGTTTCAATTCCAAGCACCGAATTACAAAGCCATTATGCGATTGGTCGTACGCCGATTTCAAATTCAGAACATACCATTACTACAACTGAAATGGTGCGTGCATTAGAGCTTGCTAAAGCCAGCCATATGACAGCCGATCATTACTTAGCAAGTGCAGTACCTTTAGGTTTTGAGCTGGATGATTCGAGTGAGTGGGTGCAGAACCCAATCAATTTATCTGCCAATAGTATGACAGCCCATTATCAATTGATGATGATGCCAATCAGTACCATGCAGAACTTGGATCGTGCAATGAAAGGTGCCAATATTTCGGTTGAAAAAATGGTGGTGTCTTGTTTAGCAACTGCAGAAGGCAGTTTGCTTAAAGATGAAAAGGAATATGGCGTTTGTTTGCTCGATATCGGTGCTGGAACGACCAATATTGCGGTCTATATTGAAGGGCATTTGGCATTAGCCCATACCATTCAATGTGGCGGTGAAAATGTCACACGTGATATTGCAACTGTGCTGCAAACCACAACTGAAGAAGCTGAACGGATTAAGTTACTGCATGGTTGTGTCGATATTCATCAAGTCAAACCAGATCATATGATTCAGTTTGAGGCAATTGATGGCCCACAAACCATTAGTCGTATTGAGTTGACTGAAATTATTATCGCACGTTATGAAGATATCTTAAGTAAAGTACGATACGAATTAGAACAACGTAGTGCACTACAAAGTTTGTATCATGGTGTAGTACTGACAGGTGATGTTTGTCAGATTGAAGGCATGGTGACATTGGCTCGTCGTATGTTGGGTATCTCTGCACACTTAGGCAATCCACCATTACAAGTGGTGACCGATGATCAGAATTTACCATCTTTACGTCGTTCAATGTATGCTACGGCAGCAGGGCTACTATTGTTTAGTCAAAGTGACATGCAAGAGGCGATTGAAGAGCCTGAAGTTCAAGGTGGAAGACCATTCTTTGATCGGATTGTGAATGGTTGGAATGCCTTAAATAACAAATTAAAAGGTATTTTTTAGGTGTGGTTTTTTGGGGAATATTGTTAGGAAGTTGTAAGTGTTCTGTCCAATACTTGACAAGCTCTGCAATGAACAGCATCCTAAAAACAATTTTTATTATTGAAGATCAAGGCAGTATACGGGCTTAAGTGACTGCCAAATTATATTAGGAAATCTAAAGGTCATGGCCTCATTTGAATTTTTAGACGATGGACAAACCGATAACAACGGTCAAGCCCGTTTTACTGTGTTTGGTGTTGGTGGCGGCGGTGGTAATGCTGTACAACACATGGTGCAATCTGACATTAAAGGTGTGAAATTTGTTTGTGCAAATACAGACAAGCAAGCCCTTGATCGAATGAATGCTCCTTTCAAAATGCAACTTGGTGAGCAAAGCACACGTGGTTTGGGTGCTGGTGCCAATCCAGATGTAGGTCAAATTGCCGCTGAAGAAAGTCGTGAGCAAATCCGTCAACACCTTGAAGGTGCGGATATGGTGTTTGTGACTGCTGGAATGGGCGGTGGTACAGGTACAGGTGCTGCACCAGTTGTTGCTGAGATTGCTCAAGAAATGGGCATTCTTACTGTGGGTGTGGTGACAACGCCATTTAACTTTGAAGGTCGTCGTCGTCAACGTTCGGCTGAAAAAGGCATTGAAGCATTAGAACAACATGTTGATTCTTTAATTATTATACCGAACCAACGTTTACTCAGCGTTTATGGTGACATCTCTATGCAAGATGCTTACCGTAAAGCAGATGACGTATTGCTGAATGCAGTACGTAGTATTTTTGATCTAGTTGTTCGTCCGGGTCACATTAACCTTGACTTTGCTGACTTGAAAACTGCGATGAGTACACGTGGTTATGCGATGATGGGTGAAGGCAAGAGTAGCGGTCCAGACCGTGCTGAAGAAGCTGCACGGTTGGCGATCCGTAGTCCGTTATTGGATAATGTAAATATCATGAATGCTAAAGGAGTGTTGATTAACATCACTGGCGGCGCTGATGTGACTTTACGTGAAACCGAAGTGATTACAGATGTTGTGAACCAGATTGTTGACCTTGAAGAAGGTGAAGTGTTCTTTGGTACTGTATTTGATCCAGATGCGCGCGATGAAATTCGTGTCACTGTGATTGCAACAGGTTTAACACGTAATGCCAGTGATGCCACTGAAGCAAAACGTAGAACCCATATCAGTAACGTTGCGCAGTCATATAGCCAACAAGCCAGCCACAGCACTGTTGTTGATGAAGATGATGTTCCGGCGATTAATAAACGTCAAGAAGACGGTGCACCTGTTGCAGCACCAAGTTCAAGTGGTCGTTCTACGCCAATGAGTATTCAAGATTATTTGAAAAATCAACAGCGTAAATAATTGATAATTATTAAAAATAATTAAGATTAACGAAAAAGGTAGTGAGATTCATTACCTTTTTTGTTTTTTATCAATGGCTAAATGTGCTAACGTATAGCGGATTTGAGAATGAAGACCGAATTAGCATGTTGAAACAACGTACCCTGAAGCGAGTCGTTAAAGCGAGTGGCATCGGACTACATAGCGGACAAAAAGTCATGATTAACTTTTTGCCACATGTGGCGGACGGGGGTATTGTATTTCGCCGTATCGATTTAAATCCACCTGTAGATCTTCCAGCAGATGCAATGCTAATTCAAGAAGCATTCATGTGTTCTAATTTGGTCAGCCATGAAACTAAAGTTGGAACCATTGAACATGTGACCAGTGCAATTGCAGGTTTAGGTATAGATAACCTGATTATAGAAGTATCTGCTTCTGAAATACCGATTATGGACGGTAGTGCAGGCCCATTCATATATTTACTTATGCAGGGTGAATTAGTCGAACAGGATGCACCGAAAAAATTTATTCGGATTCTCAAACCTGTTGAAGCATTGATTGAAGATAAACGCGCGATTTTTACCCCACACGATGGTTTTCAAATTAATTTTACCATTGACTTTGATCACCCAGCCTTTGCAAAAGAATATCAGTCAGCAACCATTGATTTTTCTACAGAAACTTTTGTTTATGAAGTGAGTGGTGCACGTACTTTTGGTTTCATGAAAGATTTAGATTATTTAAAAGCCAATAATCTGGCGCTAGGTGCAAGTTTAGATAATGCTGTCGGTTTAGATGATACTGGCGTAGTCAATGAAGAAGGTCTACGTTTTGCCGATGAGTTTGTTCGCCATAAAATTTTGGATGCTGTGGGTGATTTGTACCTACTTGGGCATCAAATCATTGCCAAATTCGATGGCTATAAATCGGGTCATGCACTTAACAATCAGCTTTTACGCAATGTTAAAAGCGATCCAAGCAGCTATGAAATTGTAACATTTGATGACGAGAAGCTGTGCCCAATTCATTTTGTCAACGTGACATAAGTCTTTGTCTTTTAGGCATTGTGTTATAATGTAACAATGAAAAGTGTGATATTTATCATATTTTGATCAGTTTTAACCTTAATTTAATCTAATCAGTTTACTTTTTATTGCTTGCCAAACGTAGTAAAGCTTGGCTAAGCTTAGGGTCGCTCACAAAACTAGCGGCATTTTGTAACATTTCAGATGTTGCAGGTTGTATGCTTCTTACAGTTTTATGGGATTGTAGGGGTGTTTCAGTATTGCTGTTTTGAATACGTAAACGAACTTGCAGTTTTTGTAAATCACGAAGTTCGTTGATTTGTGATAATTGAGAAATATACTGTTTTTGAAGATAACCGAGTTGACTAATCATGGCTTGATTTTCACCGGTGATGGTCAAAATACCGTATTGATAACAGACAACTCGCCAATCCTCAGGTTGAGGGAGTAGCGGTTGAATTAATTTAGTAAGTTTTTGCCATTCGGCAACTTGCTTTGTAAGAAACGATAAGTTTCCTGTTTTTAAGTGTTGTCTTGTTGGTTGAAAGACGTTTTTTGGTTCAGACATACATGGTTCCTACATATTTATGTCCTATCTTAAGCGTTCATTTTGATAGATATCAAGGATGAGATCACTCAAGAAACTTGACTAAGAACAGTTAAAGAGGTTTTTATGCATACGCGACGTATTTTATTGGCTTTTACTTTAGCAGCTTCCGCTGCAACTGCTGCATTTGCAGACTTGGTTCAATCACCAGATCGTTTAGAACAATTATCAAAGACTTTATCACAAGGCTCTTACAATCCAGATGATTTAGATCTTCCTGCTTCAGCAAAGATGAATATTACTTTGCGTAGCAAAGATGTACCAATCGAGTTAAACAATGCAAGTATCGCTAAAAAATACGGTTCTAGCTCAAACTCTGCTTCTCGTTATACTGCAAACTCTCCATATTCTTGGTTAGTCACTCATCCTCTGCCGGATATGAAGCGCGTAAGCTCTGACTTCGGTGGTCGCACAATGGGTGGTCGTGCCGAACATCATTCTGGTTTAGATCTTTCAGCGCCAAGTGGTACACCAATTTATGCAACAGGTCCTGGTATTGTCACCAAGTCTGGTTGGGGTACGGGTTATGGTCAATATGTAGAAATCAACCATGGCAATGGCTATATCACGCGTTATGCACACGCTTCACGTCTAATTGCACGTGTAGGTGATCAAGTTAAGGCAGGTGAACATATTGCCAACGTGGGTTGTACTGGTCGTTGTACTGGTCCACATTTACATTATGAAGTAGTGAAAGATGGTCAACGTAAAAATCCATCTTCTTACTTAGCAATGTTACCATAACCTTAACCCTTTCATTGTTGAAGGTATGACTGATGCTCTGTATGCATGGTTGAATTCGTAGTCGCGATGAATTAAATACTGTATTCAGACTATCATCAAATAAAAAATATTTTGTATAAAAAACCGCCTTTATTGGCGGTTTTTTGTTATTTTAAGTGTCAATTAGTCAACAACTATTTAGTTGCTAAATAATCCTCACAATCTGCATTTGGCTGTAACGATAACTTAACATGCCCAAAACATGATACATATAATATATAGAAAACTATTCAAGGAGTAAGTGGGAAATGGCGTATTATGGTGATAGCGACGCTCAGGAAACACAAGAATGGCAAGATGCCTTTGATTCAGTGCTCCAGCATATGGGCACTGATCGTGCTGCGTTTTTATTAGAAAAATTATATCAACAAGCAATTTCGAAGCATGTACCTATTCAGCGTCTAAATACCCCTTATTTAAATACCATTCCAGTAGAAGAATCTCCAGCGATGCCAGGCGACCAAGATATGGAGCGTCGTATTAGAGCATTAATTCGTTGGAATGCTTTGGCAATGGTTTTACGTGCCAATAAAACAGGTGATGACTTAGGTGGTCACTTGGCAAGTTTCGCGTCTTCAGCGACCCTATATGATGTCGGTTTTAATCATTTCTTCCGTGCCAATAGCGATAGCTTTGGTGGCGATATGATCTATTACCAAGGTCATTGTGCACCAGGTATTTACGCACGTTCATTTTTAGAAGGTCGTTTGACCGAAGATCAGTTGAGTAATTTCCGTCGTGAAGTGGGTGGTCAGGGACTTTCAAGTTACCCGCATCCTTATTTAATGCCTGATTATTGGCAGTTTCCAACCGTATCGATGGGCCTTGGTCCAATCATGTCAATTTATCAAGCACATATTCAAAAATACTTGATGAATCGTGGTTTGATTAAAGAAGAGAACCGTAAGGTTTGGGCGTATCTTGGCGATGGTGAAATGGATGAACCAGAAAGTTTAGGTGCAATCTCGCTTGCGGGTCGTGAAAAATTAGACAATTTAATCTGGGTAGTGAACTGTAACTTACAGCGTCTAGATGGTCCAGTTCGTGGTAATGGTAAAATTATCCAAGAGCTGGAGTCACTATTCCGTGGTGCAGGTTGGCGTGTGATTAAAGTCGTATGGGGTCGTCATTGGGATCCTTTGCTTGACAAAGATACATCAGGTGCTTTGAAAGCCCGTATGGATGAAACGCTAGATGGTGAATACCAACGCTACCAAGTAAAAGGTGGTGCTTATACCCGTGAAAAATTCTTTGGTAAATACCCAGAAGCCGCGGAATTGGTAAAAGGCTTAAGCGATGAAGATATTGATAATCTGAATCGCGGTGGTCATGACCCATACAAAGTATATGCTGCGTATGCCGCAGCAATGACCAGCAATGGTCAACCGACTGTAATCTTGGCGAAAACTGTCAAAGGTTATGGTTTGTCTGACGAAATTGAAGCTGTCAACAAAACCCACCAAATCAAGAAAATGCAACACGATTCATTGAAATATGTACGTGACCGTTTTAATTTACCATTCTCTGATGAGCAACTCGAAGAGCTTCCATTTTATCGTCCAGGTGAAAACTCACCTGAATTGAAATATATGAAAGCACGTCGTGAAGCTTTAGGTGGTTATTTGCCTGCACGTCGTAAAGACAGCGAAGTATTGGCGATTCCTGAGATTTCAGTATTTGATGGTGTACTTAAAGGCAGTGGTGGTAAAGAGCAATCAACTACGATGGTTATGGTGCGCTTGATTGCAGCTTTGTTAAAAGAAAAAGCCATTAAAGATCGTGTTGTGCCTATCGTGCCTGATGAAGCACGTACTTTCGGTTTAGAAGGTATGTTCCGTCAGTTGGGTATCTATGCTGCGCATGGACAAAACTATACCCCAGAAGACCAAGAACAGCTCATGAACTATCGTGAAGCAAAAGATGGTCACATGTTGCAAGAAGGGATCAATGAAGCAGGTGCAATGAGCGCTTGGTCAGCATTGGGTACCAGTTATTCAACCAATAACTTACCAATGATTCCGATGTATATGTATTACTCAATGTTTGGTTTCCAACGTATTGGGGATATTGCATGGGCAGCAGGTGACTCTCAGGCACAAGGCTTCTTGTGTGGTGCAACAGCTGGTCGTACAACATTAAATGGTGAAGGTTTACAACACCAAGATGGTCATTCTCATATCTTGGCAGGTACGATTCCAAACTGTGTAGCTTATGATCCTTGCTTTGGTTATGAGTTAGCCGTGATTGTGCATGATGGTTTACAACGTATGTATGTGAATCAGGAACGTGTGTTCTACTACTTGACTCTCATGAATGAAAATTATGATCAACCGGCATTGCCTGAAGGTGCTGAAGAAGGCATCAAACGTGGTATGTACTTGTTCAATAAAGATGAAAAAGCCACAGTTCAGTTATTGGGTTCAGGCGTGATTCTGCGTGAAGTGATTAAAGCTGGGCAAATTTTACGTGATGAATACCAAATCCATTCCAATGTATGGAGTGTAACAAGCTTTAATGAGTTGGCACGTGATGGTATGGCTGTTGAAGAATACAATCGCCTGCATCCACTTGAAGACGGTAAAGAGTCTTGGGTTTCTCAGCAATTACGTGACACGGATGGTATTGTTGTTTCAGCAACAGATCATATGCGTGCGTATAGCGAACAGATCCGCGCTTACCTTCCAGATAGCCGTCCATACGTAACTTTAGGTACAGATGGTTATGGCCGTTCAGATACACGCAGTAATTTACGTAGTTACTTTGGTGTAGATGCAGCACATATTGTGGTTGCAACATTGAAAAAACTTGCAGATGAAGGTGAAGTTGATCCACGATTAGTCAAAGATGCAATCTCTTCATTTGAACTTGATGTTGATCGTCCAGTTGCATGGTTACCGCAAGCGCATCCATCTGTACAAGAAGTTGCTGCTTATACTGAAGTGACAGAGGAGAAATAATGATGCAAGTTAAAACTCCTGATATTGGCGTTGATAAGGCCACTGTTGCAGAAATCTTGGTGAAAGTAGGGGATACCATCGCTGTTGATGACAGTATCGTTCTACTTGAGTCAGACAAAGCCTCTGTTGAAGTGCCAAGCACTTCAGCAGGTGTGGTTAAAAGTATTGCCGTTACGGAAGGTGATGAAGTTTCAGAAGGTGCTGTATTGATCGAAGTTGAATCTGCGGATGCAACAGAGACAGAAACACCCGCACAGCCTGCTCAAGAAGCTGCAAAAACTGAACCTGCTGTAGAAACTAAAGTTGAATCTGTGGCGCCTGCTGCATCTGCGACAGCTTCATCTCAAACAGTTGAAGTTCAAGTGCCAGATATTGGTGTTGAAAAAGCTTTGGTCGGCGAAGTTCTGGTTAAAGTGGGCGACGAAATTGCGGTAGATGACAGTATCGTTGTAGTGGAATCGGATAAAGCAACGGTTGAAGTTCCAAGTACCGTTGCCGGCACGGTTGAAAGTGTTGTGGTCAAAGAAGGCGATAATGTTAAAGAAGGTGTGGTGCTGATTACAGTGAAAACTGCAGGCGCTGCAACGACTTCATCGGCAGCGCCTGCTGAAGCACCTCAACAAACATCAGCAACACCGACTCAAACTGCTGCACCAGAAGCATCAGCGCCAGCTCAATCGGGTAAAGTTGAAGTTGCTGTTCCTGATCTTGGTGTAGATAAGGCAACAATTTCTGAAATCTTGGTGAGCGTAGGCGATCAAGTTGAAAAAGACCAAAGCCTTTGCGTTGCGGAGTCAGATAAAGCCTCTGTAGAAGTGCCAAGTACGGTTGCAGGTACGGTGACGGCGATCCATGTGGAATTGAATCAGTCTGTGAGTCAGGGCACTGCTTTGGTGACGATTGAAGCACAAGGTCAAACTGCACCAGCACCACAAGAAAAGCCAGCTGCTCAAGCAGTACAAACTGCATCAACACCAGTCGCAAAAACGGCAACATCAGCGCCAAAAGCTGAAGTAGCAGTTGCTCAAGCGGGTACTGAAAAGTTATCTAAAGCGCAACAAGCTGAAAATGCTAAAGTTTACGCTGGTCCTGCTGTGCGTAAGCTTGCGCGTGAACTGGGTGTGGTTTTATCACAAGTCGAGGCCTCTGGCCCTCATGAACGTGTGATGAAGGATGATGTTTTTGCTTTTGTTAAAGCCAAATTGACTGCTCCACAAGCAGCAGCTCAAACATCTGCTGCGCCAGTCGCTTCAGGTTTGCCTGCATTACCAGATTTCAGTGCATTTGGTGGTAGTGAAATTGCGCCAATGACGCGTTTACAGCAAGTGTCTGTACCGCAATTGTCATTAAACAATTTTATTCCACAAGTGACACAATTTGATTTAGCCGATATTACTGAGCTAGAAGCTTGGCGCAGTGAGCTAAAAGGGAAATTTAAGCAAGATGGTATTAGCTTAACGATCCTTGCCTTTATTGCAAAAGCGGTGGCGTTCCTACTCAAAGAAGAGCCTTATTTCGCGGGTCACTTGGCAGATGATCAAAAGTCTGTGCTGTTGCGCAAAGAAATTCATATGGGCATCGCTGTGGCGACACCAGATGGTTTAACTGTTCCAGTATTGCGTAATCCTGATCAAAAATCGATTAAGCAAATTGCCATTGAATTGGGAGAGCTGAGTAAGAAAGCACGTGATAAGAAACTTTCTCCGAAGGACTTACAAGGTGCAAACTTTACCATTACCAGCCTAGGTTCAATTGGCGGTACTGCATTTACACCATTGGTGAACTGGCCTCAAGTTGCGATTTTGGGTATTTCACCTGCAACGATGCAACCAGTATGGAATGGCTCAGGCTTTGATCCAAAACTGATGTTGCCATTGTCATTGTCTTATGACCATCGTGTGATTAATGGTGCAGATGCTGCGCGATTTACCAATAAATTGACCAAGTTGTTATCAGATATTCGTAACATCTTGCTTTAAGTTTTAAATCATAGAAGACCTCGCTTTAGGCGAGGTTTTTTTATGCATCTAATTTTGTTTTATCAATAATTTTCGAACCTGCTTTAAAGTTATGATTCAATATC
>Ga0256893_1000149_pt1 | contig 27915 bp, 23 predicted proteins | sample MC6MC0666MT_FD_190201 | JGI IMG/M metagenome (GOLD analysis project Ga0256893, IMG submission 190201) | Metatranscriptome of enriched soil aggregate microbial communities from Iowa State University, Ames, United States - MC6-MC0666-MT... | ecosystem: Environmental > Terrestrial > Soil >... | reverse complement strand
GGTGCAAGTGGGTTATACCGATCCAACAGCAGGTAATGATCCAAATGCGATTCAAGACATTGCGGGCAATGATGCAGTAACCCTTCCACCAACTTCAGTGACCAATGGTTCGGTTATTATTCCGCCACTTAATGCTGTAAATGATGAATTTGCATTGGATCTAGGTCAGGAAACTCGTATTGATCGTACAGAAGTTGCTGGTTCAGATATCGCAGTGGTTGATATCTTGGGGAATAATGCTACCGGTCTAGATTTTTCAATTCCACAAACAACAGGCAATGCAGGTAAGGGGTCGACTGGTAATATTTCTGTCACGGTTTCGCAACAAGATCTGATTTCGGTCGGTGAGGCTGTTCAGATTGTTATTTATCAGCAAACTACCAATGGACCAGTGGAGGTTGCACGTGGTACGAGTCAAGGTGGTATTGTCACTGTTGGTGGTATTGGAATCATTGGTGTCGTAAATAGCAACGATTCAATTAAGCTTGATTTTACTAATTTACCAGAAGGTAATTATACGGTAGCCGTTCAGGCAGATGATAGTGCTCTAACAACCTTACTCAAAGATGTTGCTATTAGTGATCTTGGTGGTGAAGGGGAAATTCTGGGGGCTTCAAATGCTGCAGCTATCGGGGCAGCAATTACTGCAGTACTCGGCCCGGTTTTGGGTGCTCCAATACTTGCTTTAGTCAATACAATTTTAATCCCTGTTAATACAATTGGCTTACCACTTTCAAGCGTAGTTAACCAGCTACTGGACGTATTACCAATTGGAGTAATTGATTACATTGTTGATGCTGCTGTTGCTCCTCTATTGTCAAACTTGTTAACGATTTATGAAAAAACAAATATCAGTGTAACTGGAACTGAAGAAGTTTTTGCTAACTATGAATTAACAGGTAATGTTTTTGCTGATAATGGCAATGGGCAAGATGTAGTCAGTGGTGGTTCGATTATTGAAATAGATGGTTCATCTGTTGCATCAGGTACTGTTACGATTCAAGGAGAGTATGGCAACCTTGAAATTAATACTCTAACAGGAGTCTTTACTTATACTGTGACAGCTGGAGAGGCGGCTTTAGGAAAAACTGAAATATTTGATTATAAACTGTCTAATGGAACAACATCGGATATTGCTCAAATCATTATTAATATTGCAGGAACACCAGCAGATCCTGGAGAGTTGACTCCACCAGATCATGTAGATCAAGTTGTGGCAAATGATGACCTTGCAACTGTTAAAAATTATCATGAATCTGTGGGTGATGATGTTGGTGAACAAGGACGAGCTTCTCAATTATTAGGTGTAAATTTACTCGGACTAAACATCTCTTTAGGTAATACTGTACCATTTAATTTTGAAGTTGAAGAAAACAGCACATCCAGTATTCATGTCAATGTGAGCGGTAGCGTTGTAAGTGCTGCGATAGGTGGACTTATTGGTGCTTTATTAGGAACAGCTGATAAGTTTTTCAATGCTGTACTTGAACGTCAATATGTAGATGAAAACGGCGTTATACAAAAAGAACACTTCATTGTGGAGGATGCTGTAAAACTAACGCCACCTGGATTGTTGGGCATTATCTTTAATTATTCTGGTCAGATTAATATAGATAATTTACCACCCGGCGTTTATACAATCGCGCTACAAGAGAAACCAACGGATTCTGGTTTATTACAACAAATTTTGAATTTATTGGATTCGACAGCATCTGCCCAGTTATTTGGTGGTGTTGAATTAACCATGCAAGATCAAACCAATAAATATTTGGGTTCAAGTACCATTGAAGGAAATGTAATTTCAAGTGTGGATGGTGCAGATGAAGTAAATACAACAACATTTGTTACTAAAGTGGCCAATGAAGTGGGTGATCCTGCAGTCACATTATCAGGTGCAAACACGGTTGTTGTAGGTGCTTACGGAACACTTTATATTTCTCCAAACGGACATTATAAATATGTGAGTAATGGTGATGCTGCAGATATTGGCAAGGTAGATACATTTACTTACACGATCAGGGACTTTAATGGCAGTGAAGCAACAGCGAATTTAAATATTCGTATTGATGGTGATAACTCTGGCGTGGTTTGGGATAATGCAAACCCTCAAAATGATATATCTCTTCCAGCTCCAATTATTTTAGACAATGCAGAGCATGTCGCTATTGGTGCTGTAACGAATGTGGTACAAACAGTAAGTGAAGCGAATCAAGGTGCTAGTTTTGCAGTGGCAGGTTCATTAGGTGGTGGTGCTGGTACTTATACTCCGACGACATTTAGTGTGGCGAATACAGACTCTTCTCATGTTGTAGTTAAAGTAAATATCCCAGCACTTTCAGTTTCTCTATTGCCAACGATTGTTCTTACAATCAAAGATCAAAATGGTACAGTTGTTGGGACGATAACCGGTAAGCCTCTTCTCAATGCACTTGGAAGTTCAATAACTGTCGACATGCCTAATTTAGGGCCAGGAACCTATACAATTACAGCATCTGCATCGGGTAATATAGGTTTAGGATTTAATGCTACAGTGAGCTTAGCGCAAGATATTACTCACTATAATGAAATTGGCCCAGTAACCGCAGCTCCAATTATTGGCAACATGTTGACAGACGATACCTATAATCCATCTTATGCTAAATTTAGTATTGATACGGGTAATGGTCAGTTTGTAGAGGTTGGATATAATGGTGTGACAGTGCAAGGTGAGTATGGCAGTATGTTCGTGAAAAGTGATGGAAGCTATGTTTATACACCAAGTGCGGGAGTAATCGGTCGTCAAGAAGTATTCGATTATAAACTCTCTGTTTTTGGTCAAGATCATACAGCATCTCTTACAGTAACAGTTGATGCACTAACCACTGGTGATGCTCTCCGCAATACACTGATTAGTGGTGAACTGAATGATACCTTTACGGGTAATGGAGGTTCAGATGTGCTTGTATATCATGTATTAGAAAGTGCGAGTGCAAGTGGTGGAAATGGCGTCGATCATTGGACAGACTTCCATTCAGGAAATGTGAACACTGATACGAATGCAGACATCATAGATATTTCTGATTTACTGATTGGTTTTAATAGTGCAAATATCACAACCGATTTAACAGCATCGGCAAACTATCTGAAAAACTATCTTGGAGTAAGAGTTGATGGTAATAATGTCACTCTCACCCTAGATCGTGATGGTGCAGGAACTACGTACACTGGCAAAACCGATTTACTCCAATTGGATAATTTAGCGCAATCAGGTGCTGCATTTAATGGCAAAACTGAAGATGATATCTTGAAACTCTTGCTTCAAAATCATCAGCTTGTTCTATAATTTAGTCAGTAAATTGAAAAACCCTAAGTTCGCTTAGGGTTTTTTATTGTCCCATGTATTTTAAAAGCACGTTATAATGACAATATATTGAGTTTGAATGCTTTATTTTCATTATGGTTTATACACTTGTATCTGAAACGATTTTTGAGGAAGACATTAAAAAGAGTCGATTTCAAGCCATTGCAGCATCTGTTGAAAATGAGCAGCAAGTTAAAATATTTCTGGAAAAACATTTAGATCTAACAACAACACATCAATGCTGGGCATGGAAAATAGGTCATAATGTTCGTTTTAATGACGATGGTGAACCTTCAGGTACAGCAGGCCGACCAATCCTTGCAACCATTGAGGGTAATGATTTAACCAACACAATTGTATTGGTCAATCGCTGGTATGGTGGCATCAAATTAGGTACAGGTGGTTTAGTTCGGGCTTATGGCGGCTGTTCAGGGCAATGTTTGCTTTTGGCTGAGAAAATAGAACTGATTGAAAAGAAGAAAATTTATTTTCAATGCCACTTCAGCGAATGGTCGATTTTTCAGTATGAATTAAATACCCAAGACATTGAGTATAAAGAACAATATACCGCTGATGGTGTTGAAGTTGAAGCATTATTACAAATACATCAAATTGATCCACTTAAGTTAAAAGTTCAAGATGTAACGCGTGGGCGTGAGCAACTTAAATTGTTGGAAGACATTGATGAATGAGCAAGATCCATTACTAAAATATCGTGAACAACATAAGCATCGCTTAAATTATATGCCATGGCTGTATTATTCACTTAAACCGAAAAATCGAGTTTGGGCGGAGCAGTGGCAGCAGCAGTACCAAGCGTATTTGATGGCAATGGAAACTGTTGAAATAGGTAAAAATTGTTTTATTTCACCTTTGGCTCATATTTTTGCTGAGCCTGGTCGGAAAATTCTCATTGGGGATAATACTTTTATTGCAGCGGATTGTACGTTGCATGGGCCGTTAGAGATTGGTAATGAAGTTGCGATCAACCATCATTGTATTTTAGATGGGGGTAAAGTCGGTATTAAATTACATGATCAAGTCCGTATAGCCGCCTATTGTCATCTTTATGCTTTTGATCATGGTATGGATTTGAGTATTCCTGTTTATCAACAAGCTGTGACTTCCCAAGGCATTGAAATTGGTCAAGATGTTTGGTTGGGGGCACACGTTGGTGTAAAAGATGGGGTAAAAATTGCTTCACATGCCATAATTGGAATGAATAGTATGGTCACTAAAAATGTGGCTGAAAGAGAAATTGTGGCTGGAAACCCAGCACGTTTTATTCGTTATCGTGAATGAATGCACAGTTTGTACAAATACATAATTAAATTATGGAATTAATTACATAAAGTTGTCCAAACTTATAAAAACTTGTGCTAATTTAAATAATATAGACCCAAAGCTGTAAAGCTAAAGCGAGGTTAAAATGAACAGAGTAGTGGCTTGTATTGACTCTTCTCCGTGCATCAATGCATTGGCAGAAGCAGCCGCATGGATTGCTCAAAAAACTGGTCGTGAACTGGTTTTATTGCAAGTATTGGATTATTACCCTGCAAGTTATCATTTAGGGGAAATTAGTGGGGTAATTGGCTTCGAAAGTAATGCGATGTTGCTTAAAGAGCTGGCTGAGCTTGAACAAAAGCAAAGTGAATTAGCACTGGATTACAGCAATAATTTACTTAAGCATATTTCAGAAATGATTCAAGAAAAATACAATATCAGACCTATTCAAATTCAAGCCAAAGGTGATTTTCTAGAACAAAGCTTTAATGAGTTGACTGAAGATGATATCGCTGTAATCGGTCGAGTTGGTGAGCGTTCAGCTGAGAAGAATAAAATATTGGGCAGTAATGTTGAAAACTTTATTCGTGGAACGAAAAGTACTGTATTAACTGTTGGGCAAACATTTAAACCCCCAACCCGTTTTATTTTTGCTTATGAGCTTTCTGAAACATGTCAAAAAATGCTAAAACGTGTTGAAAAAAGTGATTTACTTAAACTTTTACAATGTCATTTACTTTATGTCGGTGATCATCCTGAAATTCTCAATGAGCCTGCGCAACGTTTAAAAGATGCGGGTCTGGATGTAGTAGTAGAATATCGTTATGGTGATGTTGCTGAAAATATTTTGGATTATCAAAATCAACATCAAATTCAATTGATTGTGCTAGGTGCTTTTAGTCATAGTAAGATTCATCAGTTCTTTTTAGGTAGTGTGACAACCTCAATCTTTAGAAATGCCTCTGTTCCATTGTTAGTCGCAAAATAAGTTTTATCTTAGGAAAAAAAGCAACTTCACCGTCGATATTAAGTCAAAAGATGGATGAAACAGAAGAAATGGAATGCCACAAATAATGGGATTTGTGGCATTTTTTTTGATTAAAAAATTTAATAAAAATATTGCATTTTGAAATGCAATAGCTTTTTAATGAACTATGAATTTAACTGGTTGAAAATTAATCGACAATTAAAAATATTTTATTTTCATAGGCTTATTAAATCATTATTGAGTTATCCACAATTCTACAAACAAGTTCAGGGGATAACTCTAAGGAAGATGATCTAAGCTTGAATAGATTTGTTAAAATCATAGCTACAAAAAAGCTGCTACATAAATAGCAGCTTTTAAATTTAGGTTACAATGGTTTATTTCACAATTGCAATGGCAAAACCATCATGTCCTTTGCTGCCAACTGTTTGTAAAGCAGTACATGACAGAATTTTAGGATGGTTTTGCATAGCTTTATACATGTCACGAATCCCTTCAATACTTGGTTTAATATTCGCTGGGTCAAGAATATCACCAGCACGAATCACGTTGTCCAAAACAATGACTGTTCCAGAATGTGAAAGGTTTAAGCTTAGCTCTAAATATTCAGGATAACTTTGTTTATCTGCATCGACAAAAATAAAGTCGAAAGCTTTAGTACTTTCAGGCAAATTCTTTAAAATATCAGCTGCGCGACCACATTTTAATTCAACGGTTTGCTTTAGATTAGCACGATCTATATTTTCTTGACCTAAAGCAGCATGTGTATCACGACCTTCAATCGTTAAAATATAGCCATCTTCAGGTAACGCACGGGCTAACCACATGGTGCTATACGCTGCAAAAGTACCTAATTCTAAAACACGTTTGCACTTGTTCATTTGAATCAACATTTGCAATAACATGCCCTGATTTGCGGCAACAGCAAGGTGGTCTGGAAATCCTTTATCCTCAGTGTTTTTTAATGTTTGTATGAGGATTGGGTCTTCAGGAATTAAATGTGATTCGATATAGGTATCGATGTCTGACCACATTTGTTGCATGTTATACCACCTAATTGGAGTCACTTCGTTTATGTAATTTGCATTTTAATCTTTTAAACGAAGAGTGCAATTTTAATAGAAACTTTTGAGTTAAATTTAATCAACTTGAAAAATAATAAATATATAGAACGATACATTCAGGTTTTATTGTTTTAAAGAAGCCAGATCAACTTCTATAAAACATGGTGATGAAACTGATTTATGCAGCGAAGAATGGGCTAAATCCAATTTTTTTTAATAAACGGCGATACATACTTGAACTGCGATCAGCAGGGAAGTGCGTCTCAATGGATAAATCTAAAGGTAGATATTCTGGTTTTTGTGTCTCAACGATCAAACGGTCTTCTTCAAAGATTTTAAGGTTGTATTCATAAGCATCTTCTATTGGTAAATCTTGATCATAGTTACGACAAATGGGGGCAAATAATCGAGTACTACGTGCTGTCATGGGCGAGGCAGCATTCATAATGACCTGTTTCGCTTGATTGGGGAAATGAATGGTTAATGTTGCGGTAAAAGGCAAATGAATTTCAAAATGGCGTAACCATTGAAAATCCGCTTGTCCTAATTGATCTAGACCAATCGGGTAACGACCTACACTACTGATATAATCAGCACTAAAACCATAGTCTGTTTCTTGCGTAGTGTAATCAGGCACTTCTGTATTTTCTGGGTCACCAAAAGTTTCTGGATGTACCCATGCAAAATGGGCAACATCGATAAAGCCTTCCAATTGTCGACCAGCAAAGCATTTTAAATCGACTTGAGGACAAACCAGTTGTTGGTACGCGGTCTCATCCCAATGCGGCATATTTGGAATATTGGCTATATCCTGTTCTTTTGCTAAAAGTGAACACCAGATTAATCCATAACGTTCAACAGCAGCATAGGTTTTTAGGTGGAAACGGTCCGAAATTTTATGATTGGGATGAGCAGGGATTCGATTACATTTACCATTTTCACCAAAGCGTAAACCATGATAACGGCAAACGATACCTTGACCATCATTTGTTCCGATGCTTAACGGAACACCGCGATGTGGGCAGGCATCTTTGGCAACAATAATTTCAGCACCTATTTTATAAATGACCAATGGCATATCCAGCAACATGGTTCCGAGTGGTTGCTCAGTAATATCTCTTGCTAATGCAATTGGATACCAATATTGGGCTAAGAGTTGCCAGTCATGTTCGGAGAAGCTCATATGAACGGGGAGGTCTGGGTTAAAGCTGTTCAGCGTTTTGCTATTCATATTCAAATCTTTTATGGAATGCTCATTTGAATATAAAACAATGCTGTGTTCTTTGAAATTTCAATTATTATGCGTAATGATGGAAAAAAAGAGAACACATGATTGACTACTAAGTATGATAAGCGGTGGATTTCCATATATAGGCTTAGCTGTAATAATCTTTTAACATTTTTCCAAAATTTAATAAAAAAGAACTGAGTACAATAAGTGCGATGGAGAAACTGCTGCAAAAGAAAATAATTTTTTGATAATTTAACCTGCAACTATTCATTAAAGGCAAATAGTAGACTTGATACATTGAGCGTAAGGTTTGCATGGTTAATATAAATAAACTGATGAAGCTAAAACTAATAACAATATTTTGGATCAGATTGTATTGACTAATTTGTGCCAATAAAAAGTAAATGATCCAACAGCTCATATAGATAATGAATGTAATCATGCTAGCTGAGGCTACCATTTTTAGAAAAGTTTCATGCCATTCTTTACGATTTAATCTCATTATTTAAATTGCTCTTTTTTATTTATTTTAAAGGTTTTTAGATGAGTAAATAAGGTTGATACGACGTATATTGTCGCTTTAAGTATGTAAACGTTAATACAGTTTTTGTGACATACACATGAAATATTACAATTTGAATTGTAATATCCTCAAATTTAAAAAATAGCACACAGTTGATTACATATTGAATTTAAAAGATTTTTAATAAAATCAAATGTGAATTATCAAATATCATAAAAGCGTCATAAAGCTGTAACTTATTTGTCATATTTTAAAATCAAAATGCAATTATCCGAAAAGTACTACACAACAAGAAGTGGTGTACTTCAAAATTGCAGTTTATTTAAGAGAGAAAAGAATGCGCATTAATCACATCGCACTTGCATTAGCAGTTTCAGGGGCAGCAGTATCAGCAAATGCTCGTGATACCATCCAAATCGCTGGTTCTTCTACTGTACTTCCTTATGCGAGTATTGTTGCTGAAGAATTTGGTAACACTTTCCCTCAATTTAAGGCACCTGTAGTTGGCTCAGGCGGTAGTTCTGCTGGTCTTAAACAGTTCTGTTCAGGTGTAGGCGATAACACAATTGATATCGCAAATGCTTCACGTAAAATTAAAGATACTGAAATCGCAGCGTGTAAAAAAGCTGGCGTAAACAAAGTCCAAGAAATAAAAATCGGTTATGACGGTATCGTTTTTGCTTCAAATGCAAGTAAAGCAGCTTATAAATTACGTCCACAACACGTATTTGCAGCCCTAGCAGCTGAATTACCATCAAATGGTAAATTGGTACCAAACCCATATACACGTTGGAACCAAATTGATAAATCGCTTCCAAATGAGCCAATTACTTTAGTTGTTCCAGCTTCTAACCACGGTACACGTGAAGTGTTCCAAGAGAAAATGGTTGAAGCGGGTTGCGAAACTTACGATTACTTCAAAAAGTTAGACAAAGATGCACAGAAAAAAGCATGTTCTAACTTCCGTAAAGACGGTAAAGTAATTGAAATTGCTGGTGATTATACTGAAACTCTAGCACGTTTAAAAACATCTCCAAGTGCGGTAGGTGTATTTGGCTTAGGTTTCTATGACCAAAACAAAGATAAATTACGTGTTGCGACAGTGAACAACGTTGTTCCTTCTGAGCAAACTGTTTTAAATGGTACTTACCCTGTATCTCGTCCTTTATACTTCTATGTAAAAGGTGAACACTTACAGTCAATCAAAGGCTTAAAAGAATATACTGAATACTTCCTTAACAAGAAGGTATCTGGTAAAGGTTCTAAGTTAGACAAAGCTGGTTTGATTTCATTGTCAGATGCTGAACGTGCAAAAGTATTAGCTGGTTTTAAAGCTGGTAAATAATAAAACCGCAATAATGGAGCTGATGGTGGGTGACTACCATCGGCTTTCCTTGCTAAGTAGAGTTTTTTCAAAGCATTGAAATTGAAAAAACGGTGGAGAATACATGAATCTGCTACTCATTGGCGTGTTATTGGCTTTAATCGCTATCGCATATCAAATCGGGCTACGAAAAAGCCGAAGCCTAGCAGGTAAGGGAAATAACACTGCAATTTTACATTCGCGTCCTGGCTACTATGGCTCTTTGGTGGCGTTGTGGTGTGGAATCCCAGCTTTTTTAATTTTGATTGTTTGGAATTTGGTAGAACCAAGTGTTTTACAACATCTAATTTTAAAAAATGTTCCAGCAACTGTTGCTTCATCGCTAGATACAGCTGGGGTAGATGTACTGGTAGATCGTATTAAAGCAATTGCCTCTGGCTTTGGTGTGACAGATACGCCAGCAGCTTATGAGGTTGCAGCTGCTGAACAACTCTCAAAATTTGAAAGAATTGGCTCGTTTGCAAAGTTTGCTGTGGTAACGTGTGCTGCGATCCTTGGATTGATTTGGGCAAGAAAAAGAATTAGTCAACAATTTCGTGCACGTAACGAAGTTGAAAAAACTATTAATGTTGTTTTGATCCTCTGTTCTGGTGTCGCGATTCTCACAACTGTGGGTATTGTGATGTCGATGTTCAGTGAAGCGATGCACTTTTTCCAGTTTGTAAGTCCAATCGACTTCTTCTTTGGTACAGAGTGGAATCCTGGGTTTAGTACTTCAGGAAATGCCGAAGGAAGTTATGGTTTGCTACCATTACTTTGGGGAACACTCATGGTCAGTGGTATTGCACTACTGGTTGCTGTTCCACTGGGTCTAATGATTGCAATTTATCTTGCTGAATATGCTTCACCTCGATTCCGTTCATGGGCAAAGCCAACAATTGAAGTTTTAGCGGGTATTCCAACCATTGTTTATGGTGTTTTTGCCATGATGGTGCTTGGTCCAATCTTCAAATCAATTGGTGATTCTATTGGCGTTGAAGTTAATGCGACTAGCGCACTAACAGCGGGTTTTGCAATGGGGATTATGATTATCCCATTTGTATCTTCTTTATCAGATGACATTATTACTCAAGTGCCGCGAGCTTTGCGTGATGGTTCGTTAGGTTTAGGTGCAACCAAATCTGAAACTATTCGCCAAGTGGTTCTCCCAGCTGCCTTACCAGGTATTACTGGTGCATTCTTACTCGCAGTATCTCGTGCGATAGGTGAAACCATGATTGTAGTACTCGCTGCTGGTAATAGTCCATTGTTACATATCAATCCACTTGAAGCTGTTTCCACAGTAACAGTAACGATTGTAAAACAATTAACAGGTGATACAGACTTTGCAAGTCCGCAGGCATTAGTTGCATTTGCACTGGGTTTAACTTTATTTACCATTACATTGTGTTTAAACATTGTCGCACTTTATATTGTGCGTAAATATCGTGAGCAATACGAATGAGTACATCAAATACATCTCCTGTGGATCAAAATGTATTTGATCCTCAAGCCGCTGCTGAGTTGCGAGAAAAACGTAAAGCTAAAATTGCTAGCTCATTGTCAAAACGCCATCGTAAAGAAAAGACCTTCCGTATTGCTGGCTTTTCAGCAGTGATTACTGGCTTGGCATTTGTAGCAATCTTATTTGGAAGTATTTTATACAAAGGGTTGCCAGCATTTTGGCAAGCAAGCATGACTGTACCTGTATATTTTGATCCCGCTATGATTGATGCAGGACCAAAACCAACGCAAAAAGTAGGGGAGTCTCCTGCTGTTTTTCAAGAGCGTTATGTAGACTGGCAAACTAAAATGGGTATGGTTGATTGGGATGCCTTGATTGTAAATGCAATCATTGCAAAAGATCCTACACTTGAAAGCCGTCGAGATGATCTTTCGGGTGTTTACACCAGCTCAGAAGCTTATCGTATCCGTGATATGGTCTTCAAAGATCCTGCATTGATTGGTAAAACAGTCGAACTCAACTTCCTTGCTGATGCTAATATTGATGTTTGGTTAGCAGGTCATATCGATCGTTCATTACCTGATGAGCAACAACAACTTAGCCCAGAAGTACGTCAACTTTCAGATGATTTGGCCGCAAAAGGGATTATTAACCGAACTTTTAACACACAAATGTTCACTAACCCTGATTCACGAAGTTCACCTGCAACAGCAGGTTTAGCAGGTGCATTTATGGGTTCATTGTTCATGATGTTAATTGTGATTGCGATTTCTATTCCATTGGGCGTGGCAAGTGCGATCTATCTCGAAGAGTTTGCACCAAAAAACTTTATCACAGACATTATTGAGGTAAACATCAATAACCTTGCAGCGGTTCCATCGATTGTATTTGGATTATTGGGCGCTGCCATTTTTATTGGTTGGATGCATTTGCCTATATCCGCACCTTTGGTCGGTGGTTTGGTATTAAGTTTAATGACCTTGCCTACAGTAATTATCACCACTCGTGCATCACTGAAAGCAGTACCTCCATCAATTCGTCAAGCGGCGTTAGGTATAGGTGCTTCTCGTTTACAAACAGTATTCCACCATGTATTGCCTTTGGCTCTGCCAGGGATTATGACAGGTGCGATTATTGGTATTGCTCATGCATTGGGTGAAACAGCACCATTACTCTTAATTGGTATGAGTGCTTTCGTTGCAAATATTCCAGTATCTCCATTAGACCAATCTACGGCTTTACCTGTTCAAGTTTACTTATGGCAAGGTAATGAATTACGTAACTTCTTCGAAGGGCGTACGGCTGCAGCCATCATTGTGTTATTGGCACTCATGGTCGGTCTAAACAGCTTTGCAATTTGGTTACGTAAGAAATTTGAAGTTCGCTGGTAAAAGAGGGCAGAATAGAGATGAATACTGTAGAAACTAAAAATTCCTTAAGACAGGATACAACCGTGAATTCTGAACAATCTCAATTTACATCGACTGACAGTAAGCAAAAGCAAGCAAGCACTTCTTTTGTATCCCAGTTTGAGTCTTCGACGCCGAAGAAAGAAAAAAATACAACTGTGAAAATTAGTGCTGAAGATGTGCATGTTTACTATGGTGAAGCTGAAGCGATTAAGGGTATTGATCTTCAAGTTTATGAAAATGAAGTGATTGCATTTATTGGTCCATCAGGTTGTGGTAAATCAACATTTTTACGCACCTTAAACCGTATGAATGATACGATTGATACTTGTCGTGTAACAGGTAAAGTGCGTTTAGATAATCAAGATATTTATGATCCAAATCTAGATGTTGTATTGCTTCGTGCTCAAGTCGGAATGGTATTTCAAAAACCAAACCCGTTTCCTAAATCAATTTTTGATAATGTTGCTTATGGGCCTAAACTACATGGTTTAGCCAAAGATAAGTATGATTTAGAAGAGATTGTTGAAAATAGTTTGCGTAAAGCAGGTTTGTGGGATGAAGTTAAAGATCGTTTAAGTCAGCCAGGCACAGGTCTTTCTGGTGGTCAGCAACAACGTTTGTGTATTGCGCGAACAATTGCTGTAAGCCCAGACGTGATTTTAATGGATGAACCATGTTCTGCACTTGATCCGATTGCGACAGCAAAAGTTGAGGAGTTAATCTCTGAGCTTTCTGCACAATATACAATCGCAATTGTAACCCACTCCATGCAACAAGCAGCACGTGTCTCTGACCGTACAGCCTACTTTCATTTAGGAGACTTAATCGAAGTGAACTCTACAGAGAAAGTCTTTACTCAACCAGATCACCAATTGACTGAAGCTTATATTACTGGTCGTTTTGGTTAAGTCGAGCACTGATTAAGTCCAGTTTAGTTGTGAAATTAAAGAGCCGTAAGGCTCTTTTTCTATAGATAAAGCATATAAAAATTTGAGACAATGAATTAAATTTATGAGAATGGTAGATAAAAAAATTAAAAACCTAAGCTGCCAAATAATAAATTGATTGTCTAAATCTTTTCTTTGTTGGGTGCTGAAATAGGGATGTAATGCAGTTTTAGTTAAGTCTAGTATTTTTTAATAAAACCAATTTAATAAGAATGGGTAAGGCTAAATAATTTAAGAGGTAGGAATAGATGAGCTATGCGTTCATATTTCAATATAAGTGCCATGAAATAAATGCTTAATTATTTGAGCTTATAAGAGCGGGAAATTAGACAAAGGCTTTTTTAAGACATACATCATTTTAAACTTTGTGTATTAAACATATTTTTCAGTTAGGGCTTTATTTTATATGCGAATAGCAGTTGATTGTTATTTGTAATTTTCTGAGCTATTCATAGTTGCTTTATATAAAAAAGGAGCTCAAAAGCTCCTTCTTATTACCAAGATTGCTTATAGTATGTTTTTAATCGATTGGATCTTCACGATGTTGTTCAACTGCTTTAGCGTCATAGTGTGCTTTACTCGGATGAGCGAATGCAGTAGCCAGTTTGTCTTTGTCTAAAGCATTGTCCCAACGTGCCACAACAATCGTTGCACACGCATTACCGACTAAATTGGTCAGTGCACGGCATTCAGACATAAAGCGGTCAATACCTAGAATCAAAGCCATACCTGCAACAGGAACTGCTGGAACAACAGATAATGTGGCTGCTAAGGTAATAAATCCAGCACCTGTAACACCAGCAGCGCCTTTAGAGCTTAGCATTGCAACGAGCAATAATAAGATTTGGTCTTGAATACTCAAATCGATATTGCAGGCTTGTGCAATAAAGAGCGCCGCCATCGTCATATAGATGTTGGTACCATCTAGGTTAAATGAATAACCAGTAGGAATAACCAAGCCGACTACAGATTTTTCGCAGCCTGCTTTTTCCATTTTACGCATCAATGATGGAAGTGCGGCTTCAGATGAACTGGTCCCTAAAACTAACCATAATTCATCTTTGATATAGCGAATTAGATCTGTAATTCTAAATCCATTGTAGCGCGCCACTGCACCCAAAATAACCAAAATAAAGAGTAAGGCAGTGATATAGAACGTCATAATTAAAAGTAAAAGATTTCCAATACTTTCAATACCATACTTGCCAATTGTAAATGCCATTGCACCAAAAGCACCAATCGGAGCAAATTTCATCAGCATTCCAACTAAATGGAATACGGGTGCTGTAAGGTTATTTAAGAAGTCTACAATCGGTTGACCTTTTTCGCCTACCGCAGCTAAGGATAAACCAAATAATACGGCAACAAATAGAACTTGTAGAATATCACCACTGGTTAATGGGCTAACGATGGTTGTTGGAAGAATATTCAGCAAGAAGTCGACAATCGAAGCGTCATGTGCTTTTTCAGCGTATTCAACAACTTTCTCTGATTTTAATGATGTAGGGTCAATATTTAAACCTTGTCCTGGTTTAATAATATTGGCAACAATCATCCCGACGATTAATGCGAGTGTAGAGAATGTTAGGAAATAAAGCATCGCTTTACCGGTTACTCGTCCTACAGTTCCCATATGTTTCATGCCTGATATTCCAGTGACAACCGTCAAGAAAATAACAGGTGCAATAATCATTTTGACCAGTTTAATAAATGCATCACCTAATGGTTTTAAACTTGCACCAATATCTGGCCAAAAGTGTCCAAGAAGGATACCAAGTACAATGGCAAAAATAACCTGAACATAGAGGATTTGATAAAACTTTTGTTTTTTAGGGGGGAGGTGTTCATCGTGTGAGGAGATATCCATACTCAATCCTTATCCTTGATGTTGATAAAATTAAACATTTTTTAAAGAAATGACACGAAAATGTTCATAAATTTTAAAAATGTAATTATTCTTTTTAACGTGTTGATTTTAAATAGTTTAATCAAAATAACAAATATGTTATTTAGATAAAAAGAGCTGCTAAATAAGCTAATATAAATTTTAAAAATGTGTGATATATGTTTATTTGTATTATTCGTTTGATATAAACATGTCTATGTTTTTTTATGTGAATTTGTCATAAGAAAAGCCAGCAAAAGTTCTACTAAGTGGCATTTGGCTTATTTTCAAGATAAAGTCGCTGAATATAATGAAATCATCAAAGCTTAACTTAGATGTAAAAACTATTAATAAAATCTTAATTTATTCACAATGTGCATCTTTATTCGAATTTTAATGCGTTTTAAATTATAAAAAAAAGCTATATTATTCATAACTTAAATTTGGTTATTGTATTTTCAAAAGTCGAAATAAGACCGACTCTTATACTGCATAAAGCCTAAGTGAGTTTAGCTTTGTCGAATTTTTCAAAAAGTGTATTGAAATTTACCTGATCCGTCCGCATCTTATTAGAAAAGTATTTCCTCAAATATTCGAGATTATAAATTCTATGTTATTCCATTTACCTAAAGTACCCGCAGAACTTCGCATTAGTCATTTAAATGCTCGAATTAATGAGCAAAGAAAAAGAATTGCTCAGTCTACTGCATCGAAATTGGAACTGTTTCAACTGACTCAACAGTTTGTAAAAGAAGCTCGTATACGTAAAAAGAATAATCAAAAAATCTATGTATTGGATTTTAAAGGAGATGTACAAGCTTCAGCGGTTGAGAATTTACGAGAAGAAATTACCTTAATTCTTGCGACAGCAAAAGCAGGGCGTGATCGTGTCATCGTACGTTTAGAAAGCCCAGGTGGTATGGTGCATGGTTATGGTCTTGCAGCTGCACAATTAGTTCGTTTACGTGATGCAGGCTTTAATCTGACGATTTGTGTGGATAAAGTAGCTGCGAGTGGCGGTTATATGATGGCATGTATCGCAAGTGAAATCGTCTCTGCACCTTTTGCTGTGGTTGGTTCGATTGGTGTTGTTGCTCAAGTGCCCAATTTTAATAGACTGTTGAAAGAGCATCATGTTGATTTTGAGCTATATACTGCTGGTCAGTTTAAACGTACTGTGACGATGTTTGGTGAAAACACTCCAGAAGGTAAAGCAAAATTTGAAGAAGAGTTACAACAAACACATCAATTATTTAAGCATTTTGTTGAAAAATATCGCCCACAACTCAATGTGGAAAAAGTTGCTACAGGTGAACATTGGTATGGTGAAGATGCGCGTAATTTAAATTTAGTGGATAAATTGCAAACTTCAGATGAATATTTGCTGAGCTTACTGCCACAACATGATGTATATGTGATTCAAACACGTCGTAAGCCAACACTTGGCGAGAAGTTAGGTTTGCAGGCTGCACAAATGGCAGATGCCTTAATTCCATCTGTCGTGAATAAATTGATGAGTGAGATCACCAAGCTAAATTCTTCTTTACCGATGTTTAAAGACGATAAATTCTAAGTTTTAATTGTTTATTGACAACCTAAAGAGTAATTGGTGAAAGCTGATTACTCTTTTTTTATAGAAAAGTCTTTTCTTTATTCGCAAAAATGCTCAGAAAAAATGACCTCATGTGGTCATGACAAGTCCGTAAAAAATGATTAGCATGCTAGGGATCATAAAATCAAAAACTCAGATTGAAAGGAATACAAGACATGTTGGCATATGATGCAGATTTAGAACTTTTTCGTGATAACTTTAAACGTTTTATGAGTGAACACGTTGCTCCATTTTATGAGCAATGGGAAAAAGAAGGTTTAATGCCACGTTCAGTATGGTCATTATTGGGTGAAAATGGCTATCTTTGTGTGGATGTGCCTGAAGCGTATGGTGGTTACGGCGTTCCAACTGAATATTCATTGATGTTAGTTGAAGAGTCTGCACGTGCAGGTTATGGTGCCTTGTCTACCGCAATTTCATGTCATTCAGAAATAGCAGCTCCTTATATTTTGCATATTGCCAACGAAGAACAAAAACAATACTGGTTACCGAAAATGGTGTCAGGTGAAGTGGTGGGCGCAATAGGGATGACGGAACCGGGCGCGGGTTCAGACTTACAAGGGATGCGTAGTAGTGCAATTTTAAATGGTGACCATTATATTTTGAATGGTTCTAAAACGTTTATTTCAAATGGTCAGCATGCAGATTTAGTGGTATTGGCAGCAAAAACTGATCCACAAGCGCGTGCAAGAGGTGTGTCACTTTTATTGGTTGATACACATCTAGATGGATTTAAAAAGGGCACCAACCTCGATAAAATTGGTTTGCATTCGCAAGATACCTCAGAACTGTTCTTTGATAATGTTAAAGTTCCAGCAAATCAATTGTTAGGTAGCGCAGGTCAAGGTTTTGCCTATTTGATGCAAGAGTTACCTCGTGAACGTACTGCAATTGCAGCAACAGCACTTGGTGCAATTCGTGGTGCAATCGATATTACCACTCAGTATGTACAGGAACGTCAAGCATTTGGTCAGAAAATTGGCAGCTTCCAAAATACGCGTTTTGTTTTGGCTCAAGCAAAAATTGATGAGTTGGCAACAGCAGCATTCTATAACCAAAACTTAGCTTTATATAAACAAAGTAAATTGGATGTTGAAACAGCAGCGGCTTTAAAAAGTTTTAGTACTGATATGCAGATGAAAATCATCGATAGCTTGTTACAACTGTTTGGTGGTTATGGCTATATGACGGAATATCCAATTTCTCGTTTCTTTGTAGATGCACGTATTCAGCGTATTTATGGTGGAACAAATGAAATCATGAAAGAAATCGTGGCGCGTGGCATCATTGGTCGATAATGCATAAATAAATAGCAACGATAAAGTATTCAAATAAAAAACCTTCTTTATTTAAAGAAGGTTTTTTATTATCAAGGTTTAGGGATTAAGCACTTAATACATTTAAACATTCATTGATAAAGATAGGTAACTCAAAAGTTGAACGTGAAGAAATATATAAATTGTTGTCGTTTACCACTTCGCGATCAAAAACCACAGCGCCAGCTTCTTTAAGTTCTTTGAGGATATCTTCAATTGAGGTTAAGCGCCGTCCAATGGCAATTTGTGCATCGATAAGCAAATGGCTACTGTAACAACATAAAAAAATAGGTTTTTGCGCATTGGCAAAATTACGTAAAAAATCAATAAAGCGTTCATCTTCTTTAAGATGATAAGGGGAATAGCCACCCGGAATCATCAGCGCATCAAAATCCCGAACAGAGATTTCATCAATGCCTAAATCTATACTGACCGAAGATTTTCTTTGTTTGCTATACACAATATTCCCCGCAGACTTTTCAATATTGCGCACAGAATGGCTTGCAGCTCGAAAAGCTTCAACGGGATGATGATATTCCGCATCTTCGAAATCATGGGTAATGAGAACAGCGATTTTTTTATTCATATTCTATGACTCGAAATGCGCTTATGCTTTTTATCATAGAGCGCAATGTTTAAAATTCTATAGCTGCTTTGTAATTCATTTTGTGGTCAGAAAATTTATAAAGTGATGACATTTTATTCAATATATAAGTTGGAAGTGAAACATTGAAAAATGCACTATTGCCCAACAAATTAAACTGAACTATTGTTATACTGTCAGTGGTCTAAAACATAGACTTCTCGTAATTCTCGACTTTAAAGGGCGACATAACAATGATCAACGATGATCAAAAAACGACTTCTCTAGATCTTGCTCAAATCCGTGAAGATATTGACTCTGTAGATCAGCAAATCCAACAACTTATCAATCGCCGTGCAAAACTGGCCGAATCAGTTGCTAAAGCAAAATTTGCAGCAGAAGAGAATCCGTTATTTTATCGTCCTGAACGTGAAGCACAGGTTTTACGTCAAGTTATGGAGCGCAATGAAGGGCCATTGTCAGATCAAACCATGGCACGTTTATTCCGTGAAATTATGTCTGCATGTTTGGCACTTGAAGCACCACAAAGTATTGCATTTTTAGGTCCAGTCGGTACTTATACCCATTCTGCTGTATTAAAACATTTTGGTCAGGATGCTGTGGTTCGTCCACTACCAACGATCGATGAAGTGTTCCGTGAAGTTGAAGCGGGCAGTGCACATTATGGTTTAGTTCCAGTTGAAAACTCATCTGAAGGTGTAGTCAACCATACTTTAGACTGTTTTAAAGCATCACATTTAAATGTGATTGGTGAAGTTGAATTGCGTATTCATCACCAATTCCTGATTTCTTCAAATACCCGTAAAGACAGTATTAAACAAATTTATGCACATCAACAAACCCTTGCGCAATGTCGTAAGTGGTTGGATGCACATTATCCGGGTGTAGAACGTGTAGCTTTAAGCTCAAATGCAGAGGCTGCTCGCCGTATACGCAATGAATGGCATTCAGCAGCAATTGCATCTGATGTGGCTGCAAGTATTTACGACTTAGAGGTTCTCCACGGCAATATTGAAGATAATCCTGAAAATACCACACGATTCTTGGTCATTGGTCGTGAAAAAGTACCACAAAGTGGCAATGATAAAACCTCATTACTGATTTCAGCACATGACCGTGCAGGGGCTTTATTGGAAATTCTTGCACCATTTGCAAAACACAACATTAGTTTGACCAGTATTGAAACCCGTCCAGCATTACCTGAAAAATGGGCTTATGTATTCTTCATTGATCTTGAAGGTCATGTGGAACAGGACAATGTTAAAGCGGCGATTGAAGATATTCGCCCACTGGTTAAAGAAGTACGTGTACTGGGTTCATATCCGATTGCTGTGCTTTGATGTCGTTGTGAAATAGGTAGTTCAAAATCGTTATGTCACAACCTTTATTTAAAAAAGTTGCTTTTATTGGACTTGGATTGATTGGTTCAAGTCTAGCCCGTGTGATTGCAGCGGAACATCTTGCTGAAAATGTTGTTGCATCAACACGCTCAAAAAAAACATTGGAAGATGCAAAAGCTTTAGGAATTATTTCTGCGGGTTTTAGTGATCCTGTAGACGCTGTAAAAGATGCAGATTTAATCGTTCTGGCTTTACCCGTTCGCGCGACACAGAAAGTACTTGAAACGATTCAAGCTTATGTTTCTGAAAATGCCATCATTACCGATGTCGGAAGTACCAAAGGGAATGTGGTGGCTGCGGCACATGCTGTTTATGGTGAAAATCTTCCTGTAGGTTTTGTACCTGGTCATCCAATTGCTGGCGCAGAACATACAGGTGTCCATGCCGGTAAAGTTGACTTGTTTGTAAATCATAAAGTGATCCTAACGCCGTTGCCGACTAGTGCTGATTGGGCAGTTGAAAAACTGATTCAGCTTTGGCAGGCTGCAAAAGCTGAAGTCATTTGTATGGATGTGGACAAACATGATGAAGTGTTGGCACATACCAGTCATTTACCGCATCTGATGGCATTTAATCTGGTCGAACAGCTTGCAAATCGTGAAGATAACCTAGATATTTTCCGTTATGCCGCTGGAGGTTTTCGTGACTTCTCACGTATTGCTGCCAGTGATCCGCAGATGTGGCATGATATATTTTTTGCCAATAAAACAGCCATATTGAAAGCAGTTGATGGTTTTGAAACGCAACTTGCGACATTACGTCAACTGATTGAAGATGAGAATTCACAAGCCCTGATGGGATTGCTAGGACATGCACAAGCGGCACGACAGCATTTCAATCATATGCTCGCCAATAAACCTTTGATGGAGAAAAATAAGGTGACACAACAATTTACCATTTTGCCGGGTGAGAAGACATTTAAAGGTAAATTTACCGTGCCGGGTGACAAGTCAGTGTCACATCGTTCCATCATGTTTGGTGCAATCGCTGAAGGTACAACCCATGTTACAGGTTTCCTAGAAGGTGAAGATGCTTTAGCAACACTTCAAGCATTTCGTGATATGGGTGTCAGTATTGAAGGCCCTAAAAATGGTGAAGTGATCATACATGGTGTGGGTATTCATGGTTTAAAAGCACCCAAAACGGCACTGTACATGGGTAATTCTGGTACATCGATGCGTTTGCTTTCAGGCATGCTTTCAGCACAACAGTTTGACTCTGTGATGACGGGTGATGCGTCTTTGTCTAAGCGTCCAATGGAGCGTATTGCAAAACCTTTACGTGAAATGGGTGCGCAAATTCAAACCACGGGTGAACGTGGTACTCCGCCTGTTTCTATCACTGGCGCTCAAGCACTGAAAGGGATTCATTACGATTTGCCAATGGCATCTGCGCAAGTCAAATCTGGAATTTTATTGGCAGGTCTATGGGCAGAGGGAGAAACCTCTGTGACTGAACCTGAACCAACCCGTGACCATACTGAGCGTATGTTACGTGCTTTTGGTTATGCTGTGAAAACGGAAGGTAACCATATTTCACTACAAGGTGGTGGCAAGTTGGTTGGGACAGAGATTCAAGTGCCTTCTGATATTTCTTCTGCTGCATTTTTTATGGTGGGTGCTGCCATTACTGAAGGTTCAGATATTACCCTTGAAGCTGTTGGGATTAATCCAACTCGTACAGGTGTAATCGAAATCCTTAAGCAAATGGGTGCAGACTTAACTGTTGAAAATGAACGAATTGCAGGCGGTGAGCCGATTGCTGATATACGTATCCGTGGTACCCGTACACTGAAAGGCATTCATATGCCTGAAGATCAAGTACCGTTGGCAATTGATGAGTTTCCATCTTTGTTTATTGCTGCTGCATGTGCTGAAGGGAAAACGGTGTTAACAGGTGCTGCCGAATTACGGGTTAAAGAGTCTGATCGTATCCAAGTGATGGCAGATGGTTTAAAAACCATGGGGATTGATTGTACGCCAACTGATGATGGCATCATCATTGAAGGAAAAGGTAAATCGGGCGACTGGTCTGCTATTTTCTCTGGCGGTGAAATTGAATCGCACCATGACCATCGTATTGCAATGAGTTTTTCGATGGCGGGTTTACGTAACTCTGGCGAGATTAAGATTATTGGCACTGAAACAGTAGCAACAAGTTTCCCCACATTTACTGAACTCACTAATCAGGCGGGGCTTCAGATTGAAGTCACGGAATAAATCAGTCCTTGTCTAATATTTGTATAATTAATTAAAAACAGCCAAGCAAATGCTTGGCTGTTTTGTTTATATTGCTTATTCTAAAACCATACAACTATAAAGCCTTTTGGATGAAGCAATGAGAACATTACAATTTACAGCAAACTGTGAGAATCATATTAACAGTCACAACCATGGTGAAAATGTATGTTATGTCACTCAGGAATATGTGACGACTTTGTTGTTAAAACAATTGTCTCAATATGGCTTTAAAGCGGAAACAACATACTCCGATGAAGACCTTGCTGTCAGCGTAGAAAATCATCCAATTGGTTTGGGGGTTAATTGTCATTTAAATGATCAAGGATTATTAACTTGTGAAATTTCAGCCCATGCTGATGAAGAACAAGCATGGTTTAAGAAGATTGCAACCCAGAGCATGATTAAGCAATTGGCAAATGCTGTAGAAAATACATTAAAAGAAGATGATGCGTTTAGTGGATTTGAATGGAAAGTATAAGCAGGGCTAAAGAAGATACTTATGCAATTACAAACATTTATCAATAAATTTTCAGTAGATCAGGCGGGAAACACAGTAAGCCCTGAAACTGTAAAAAAATATCAAGCATATTTACCTGAAGCGCTCTTAGAGCTTTGGCAAAATCATGGTTTTGGCTTCTATGGTAATGGTTTGCTACAGATCATTAACCCTGAGCTTTATCAAGATGTACTTTGGTCATGGTTAATGAAAGATCAACCTGATATGACCCGATTACCCATTGCTATTTCGGCATTTGGTTTGGTGTTTTATTATCGTTTATTAAGCGAAGATGGCGATGAGGATGTATCCTTTATCGACCCGCACAACTCGGATATTGGGGTAACAGCTTGGTCATTAACAGATTTTTTTAATGACTGGATTTGTGATGATGAGATCATTGAGCAATTTTTAGAAAAATCAGCCTTAGTAAAGGCGCAAACTCAATATGGTAAATTAACTGATAATCAAATGTATTGTTATCTTCCTGCACTGAGATTGGGTGGGCGTGCCAGTGATCTCAATTTAGATAAGGTTGATGCTGCCACACATTTAGATTTTTTATATCAACTTGCTGTGAATAACTGATTTAAAAATCATTCAAAATAGATGCTTAGAAATGACAGTTTGATTGAGATAAAACTGTCATTTCTATTATGAATTAAATTATGCTATTACTCGACACGTAACCATGTTTGGCTACGACCTACTGCTGAAATACCTAAATATCCACGAAGAAATAGTTTCTTGCCATTTGGGCTGACTTTACCTTTTAAGCGATAGATTTTACCTGAAACTGGGTCAATAATTTTCCCATCAGTATAACTCACATGATCATCTGTCTTTAGCCCAGAGATTACCTGTAAGCCAATAATTGGCTTGTTGGTATAAGGTGCAGGGCAATTGGTGCAAAATTCTTTTGGAGTGTAGCCTGGGCGTGGTGTTGCTTTTAATGCTGTACCCGCATAAGTACCGTTACTTTGTTTTTCAATTTTAACCAGTCCCTTTGCTTCACCAGTTTTGTCATCGATATAACGCCAAGTTCCCACGATATCTTCTGCAAAAGTTGTCGATGTTAAAAATGCGATACATGCTGTCCCCAATAAAACTCTCATCATTTCCCTTATTCCTTAAGTGGGTATTTTTTACTTTAAAATCATACTTATTTAAGGCGTTGATTATATAATGAATAGTTGGGTCATTTATTTACATAATGTGCCAATAAGTATGAAATTTAAAATGAATTGGCACATAAAGATAAGCCATTGATGAGCTTGTAAACTGGATTTAGCATAGCTGAAGCTTATGTGCTGACACTCACCTTAAAAATATCATTGATTGCTTCAAAGTGAATTTCACAATCTAAGAATTTTTGAATCATTTCAGCTTGTGTCGAGGTGTGTTCACTGACAAATTGAGCAGTAAACTCACCACCTTTACCTAAAGCTAAAGGTAATAAAAGTTGGTCTGCTAGATATTCGTCAGCCACAGCATCGCAAGCTAAAAAGGATTTAACTTCTTTGGCTAAATCATGCGCTACTTTTTCTGCACTTTTCTTCATTTCACCTAACGCAGAAAATACTTGTTGATGGTGTTGGTAATCTAACACCACAAAAGCTGTATTCCCTTGGCTAATCCCTTGAAAGTTTAGTCTATTACGTTGGCTTAAACTCAATTTATTATGTAAGACTTCCAGTTCACGATCCGCAATATTCTGTTGAATATTTAAGGCAGCGGCATAGCCACGTATTTCCAGTAATTTGCCTTTATCTAATACTGAATATTCAAGCTTATCTATCCAAGGATAAGTAGTAATATTGATTTGACCCGCACCAATTGGAAAGAAACCAGCACGTTCACATTCAAAATCAACCTTTATTCCAAGTTTATGAAGAGCAGGTAGAAAACAAGACTCTATGAAATCTGCAGTCGGTGCCATTGGATTATGTGTTCCGCCGTGGATACTGATGTGACTGATTTCATTTTGCATCATCAGTGCAGGCAGTAGTGTTTGTAAAACCAATACTGTGCTACCGGCTGAACCAATATGAAAATCATATTTACCCGCCTGAACTTGTTGGGGCTGAAAATATAATTTTTGTGAATGTAGTTCAGCACCTTCCACAATGGCATTACTGATGCGTTGTGATGCTTGTACACAGACTAAATGCTGTCGCATTAAGCCCGGCTTTTTACGCCCTGCTCGAATATTCACAAGCTCAAATGGAATACCCGTTAACATAGACAGTGAAAGGGCAGTTCTTAAAATTTGCCCTCCACCTTCGCCTTGTGAGCCATCAATTTGGATGGCTTTATTTTTTACTAATGTGTTCATTTTGTTCTTCATCATTTCTTTCTAAATCATTCGGTTTTCGAACATGTTTTAAAAATCGTAATTCACTTAAACTCTATTGATAATTATCTTGTGCTTCTACTAATGAGATTGCATTTGCGCCACTTTTTGAATTCGGATGAATATTTTGTACAGGATTGTCTTCCCAAAAACAAATTGGACAAATCTCAAAGTCAAAATTACCTAGAGGCTAATCTTTAGTGTAATGATGACAACAAGAACAAGGGTAATTCATTAAAATTCCTAAAAGGGGTGAACATACTGTCAGTGCATGGTGATGCTCGGTGCATTGTAACTTTGTTTTCACAAAGGTTGGCCTTGTACGTAGTGATGGGTTGATTTGTGCTTAAAGTTTTAAGCTAACCCTCTCGCTCATCAAGCCACTACACCTTATTTTCAATCCTGTGTTGTGGAGGTAGGGGATCTTGCACTCGCCCATTATGTTCGGGTGATCTCAGATGACGAATCACTTGAGAAAAGGTCAAATATATTGTCAGTACGTGGTAATGCTGTGTAAATAGTCACTCTGATTCACAAAGGTTTAAGTGCTGATAGGTGATGGATTTGATTAGTGCGTTTCCGCTCTAAATCCGCTTCGCTGTCATTACCCAAAAATGATGCTGACTTTTATTTCAATCTATGCAGCCTTAGATCTTGTACTCGCCCAATATATTTCGAGATCTGATAGGGTAAGCCCTATCAAAACTTTTAAATGATGGCTTTAAACGTCAAGTAAATCAACTTGCCAATTGGTGGCTTGTATCAATACATTCAAGTCGCGTAATTTGGCACTAATATCATCGGATTGTTTTTGCAATGATGATACTCGAATGACCTTATGCCATTTGATTTCACGTGTACTATAGCGATCAGGCTCACGTTGTGTATTGCTGATAGCAGACGTTAAAATTTTATGACGCTCTACAAGCTCATCACGTTGAGTAAGTAAAGCCAATAATGAACGACCATCTGTTAATTTTGCCAAAGCATTGGTTTGATGAATGGCATAAACAAGTTTTTGGGATTCTTGAGTTAATGCAAATACTTGCTTTAATAACTCATTTGGATCCTCGGATGGCTCATCACCGTCTTGTACCAATACGTTTGCATTGATACGTTGTTTTAATGAAGCGAGTTTCTTTTGTTGATCGCTTCGTAATAAAAGTGCTTCTGCAAGTTTCATTTTATTTTCCTTATCGCTTTTAATAGTCAATAAATATTTAACACAACGATTTCATATAAAGTTTGCTGGGGTAAAGTATCAATTGGGATTGATCCGGCAAATTTGATAACATCTTCTAAAGTTTGATTTTCATGCCAAGTGGTCATGAAATTATAATCATCGTCTTTAGGTAGATCATAATTACAAAATTCTAAATAAGAATAATCCAATGCATCATCCCAAATTGAACATTCATGGCCCCAAGCTAAAGCCCAATAGCATTGTTTAGATTTTACAATCCAATCACTGCATTGATTGCGCCAATCATTAGTTACATTGTTGTTATGTATTGCTAGCACAACAATGTATGGCTCTTGTGGTAATTCAAGATGGATTGCTTGATTAGCCAAAAGATCGTAATGACTGATCTTAATTTGTTTAGAGCGATCCATTGGCATTACTCACATTCAATTAGGAGGAATTTGTGAAAGACAAAAAGCTTTATGATATATAAGTCCTTTTTCAATACATACATCATATGAAAAAGAGTGAATATTTCGTTGTAAGGCTATAATCTCATTTCTCCAGATACAAATATCTCCATGCTTTATCTGTTTGGACTCACTCAAATACCGTTGTAAAACCAAAGTTTTTTTAAAGGGATCACTTAATCTTTTAAATTGATAAGCAACCATATAGTAAAGCAGATACTTAAAATAATTCTGCTTATTGCATTTGTGGTCTACTGCGAGTTCCAGAAAAAGTAATAATTCATCTTTCCAGACCAAGTATAAATCCCATTCAGTCGTAGGCAGATATGTATCCGAAAATGCCCATGCTCGAATTTCAGTTATGCTCGGATTGGAGATGTTGGTTATCACTATATTATCCCTTTACACAAACAACCTGACTTAAGGTATAAACCACTTCCACCAAATCACTTTGTGCTTTCATCACATCTTCAATTGGCTTATACGCAGATGGAATCTCATCAATCACGGCTGCATCTTTACGGCATTCTACACCTTTGGTTTGTTCAATCTGATCTTCCACAGTAAACAACTTTTTTGCCGCAGTGCGGCTATGTACACGACCAGCCCCATGCGAACATGAACAGAAAGACTCCTGATTTCCCTTACCTTTGACAATAAAAGACTTGGCACCCATTGAACCCGGAATAATTCCATACTCACCCAAACGGGCACGTACAGCACCTTTACGTGTTACCAG
>Ga0256893_1000143_pt1 | contig 28259 bp, 46 predicted proteins | sample MC6MC0666MT_FD_190201 | JGI IMG/M metagenome (GOLD analysis project Ga0256893, IMG submission 190201) | Metatranscriptome of enriched soil aggregate microbial communities from Iowa State University, Ames, United States - MC6-MC0666-MT... | ecosystem: Environmental > Terrestrial > Soil >... | reverse complement strand
TAACCCGCCAGAAGGTGCATATGATAAGATGCTAGGATTTAAGGTTATCGGTAATCAGCAAGTAGTGAGAGAGTACATACAAAATTCAAGTGAAGAGAAAGAACATAGAGCTATCTTGGAAGCGGTTGACCAAGCAAGGGACAACCTATTTAAAGCTAAGAAAGCTGGAGGTAATAGTGGTAAGGTTCCTATGCCGGACTTTAGCCAAGAAATAAATCAAGCAATCAGAGGGGGACAATAATTGGAGACGATAGTAGAGTATAAGTACATCTACAAGTTGCCTAATGTAAAGTGGAAGTCATTTTATCTAAATGCTGACACAGATATGGAAGCTCTGAAAGAAGCGGGTAGAATAGCAAACGAGCATAAGCCGGAGAATTATATGGTTAAAAAAGAAACTACAAAAGTAGAAAGATTAGTATAAGGGGGGAACTAAATGAAGTACATCGTAACACCTAACATTTATGTGACGTCCGATACACACTTCGGTCATAGAAATATTATAGAGTACGAGAACAGACCATTTAAAGATGTAGAAGATATGAATGAAAAGCTTATCGAAAACTGGAATAAGGTAGTTAAACCGCATGACTTAGTTGTCCATGTAGGGGACTTATTCCTATGCGGAGCCAAGAAAGCAGAAGAAATCGCTAAACGACTTAATGGTCGTAAGATTCTTGTCAAAGGTAATCACGACTCATTCAGTAAAGCGAAGTACGCTAAGATGGGGTTTGACATGAGGAACTATCTATACTTAGATGATTACCTATTCTCTCATTACCCTCTCAATCCAGAGATGTTGCGAATAGCTCAATTAGAAACAGACCTTTATGCTAACATTCATGGACATGTTCACGGTATGACACAAGGGTTAGATAGAGAAGTACATATTTGCGTTTGCACAGAACACACAGATTACACGCCTATCCCATTCTGGGAATTAAAAGACTTACATAATTCTGATACATACCTAGAAAGAGGAGAATATAAATATGCATACTAAGTACATAGTTTTCTCTGATTTCCATTGGCATAACTTCGATAACTTTGCGAAGCCTATAACACATACATACAAAGGTAAAGAGATTCAAATTACCGATAGATTACTAGCACAATTGAATACACTTAATAGAGTATTTGAACTTGCACATGAGAACAATGCGGACATCCTATTCAACGGTGATTACTTCCATGCAAGAAACCGCATTACAACTCTAGTATACAATCTAGGGTTCAATGTAATCTACGATAACATGATGAAGTACCCGGATGTAAAATTATACATGATTGTAGGTAACCATGACCAAGCAGACTCTAGTGACTTCCCGGAACATAGCTTAGAGAACTTCAAAGCGATTCCGCGTGTAACAGTTATGGATGACTTTGAACCAATCTATACAGGCTCAACCGTATTGTACCCTATTTCGTATTCTGACAATGTAGCATTCTTAAAAGGTAAAATTAACGAGTTCGCAGAACACGCAGAAGGTAAGGTTCAGCCTACAATCTTAATGGCGCATATAGGAGTGGACGGAAGTGAAACAGGACAACATTCACATCGGCTTGGTGGAGCGTTTAACATTAGTGAACTTTACCCTGATGTATTTGACTATGTAACATTAGGTCACTACCATAAGCGACAGTTCTTAGGTGGGTTAGACAACGCGTTCTACGCTGGTAACACAATCCAAGAAAGCTTCTCTGATGAGGGACAAGATAAAGGTGTATTCTTAATCGACTTAGACAAAGGAGGCAAACCAGAATTTATTCCAATCGAGAATAAGAAGTTTGTCACGATAACGAAAATCGATGAGAACACACAAGAGATTGTGGATAACAACTATGTACGAATGATTATTCCACAGGAACTAGCAACAGAGGTAGAAATATTTAAAGAATCGTCCGACAATATTCGAGTGGAAGTACAAAAAGAATACAAAGCAGACTTACGTATTAACATCGAAGTAGGTTCCAGTGAATCTGATATTGTCAAGGAGTACACGAATAAGTTCTACACAAACGTACAGGATAAGGCTCTAGCAGTCTTAAAAGAGGCACAAACAATAAATGTTTAAAGGAGGATTAATATGGAAATTAAAGTAGGAGATAAGTTTAGGGAAGATACATCAGACGAGTTCAACATAGAAGAAGTTTACTATATTCTCACTATTCTATACAAAGCACCTAAGTTAGACACATACAAAGACCAATCTTACTTTGCAGAGGTAAAATATAAAGATGAATACTGGTACACTACTGTTGACGAAGACCATTTACTAAAAAACACAGAGAAAGTTTAAGAGACTATTAACTAGTCTCTTTTTTTATTGACAAACATATGGTATCATGGTAAGATTTACTTATTAATAGAAGAGGAGGAATATGATATTGAAGTGGAACAAGTTAATAGTTCAGAACTTTCTAGCAATTAATGATGCAGAAGTTGATTTAGATAATCAAGGTCTTATCTTAATTGAAGGAGAGAATACTAGTGACGAGAAGTTTGCTAGTAATGGGGCTGGTAAGTCATCATTAATCCCGGAATCAATTACATGGTGTTTATACAACATGACATCTAAAGGAGTTAAAGGTGATGCAGTAGTCAATAACAAAACAAAGAAAAACACAATGGTTGCCTTAATTGGTGAACAAGATGGAGATACATACCGAATTGAACGATACCGTAAGCACAGCCTACATGCAAATAAGGTTAGGTTGTTCAGAAATGATATAGATATTACAGCTAAATCGAATGATGATACGAATGCAGAAATTGAAAAGATATTAAAAATCTCACACTTAACATTCATCAACAGTATTCTATTTGCTCAAGGTGAAGGGTTGGGTGCTTTCGCATCTCTAACGGATTCAAAAAAGAAAGAAATTCTAGATAGCTTACTAAACTTGGACATCTATTCTCTAGCACAAGAGGTAGCTAAGAAGAAGGTAAAAGAAAGTATCGCTAAGATTGACGAGAAGAATCGTGAAATCGAACGACTTAACTGGGACTTAGAGCAGGTGGACAAGCTAGAAGAACAAGATAACAAAAACTATGAATCTACGAAGAATATGTTAAAAGCAGAACAGACTCGACTAGGGGAAGTTATTAAACAATGTAATGACTACCCGGCGAAGTACTTTGGTTTTGTAGAACAGAAGAGAGATAACATCGTAGAACTTAACAAGAAGCTCGACGAGATTTCTAACATCGATATGTCTACGGAAGAAGCGGAGTTTAATGCAGCCCACAGAGCGCTGAACGAAGTTGAGAACCAACAACGTGATTTAGACAGACAGAAAACAGACTTAGTTAAGAGATACAAGAGCCTAAGTTTTAGTGATAACTGTCCAGTATGTGGTACGCCAATGGATAATAGTCATAAGATTGCAGAACAGGATAACATAAAAAATGAATTAAGACCTGTCATGCTTGGTTTGCAACAGATAGAACAAACGAAACAACCATACATAGATGCTGTTAATGCGGCTAGAGCGCGTTACGACGCTAAGTTAGAAGCGCAGAAAACAGTTATTCAAAGACAACGTGAAATCACAATAGCTATCCAACAAGACGAGAAATATATCAGTACATACGAAAATAACCTTAAACAACTAAAGAACAACGTAGATGTTGTTAATAGCACAATTAAGAAGCTCCAGAACGTTCCTGAGCCTATTTCCAGAGATAAGGATAGGGAAAGTATTAACGAGTCAATTAAATCTGCTAAGAAGGAGCTAGTAGCCTTAGAATTAGCGAAGAAAGAAGATGAAGACGTAGTAAAGGTTTACTCGAACGAAGGAGTTAAATCGCACGTACTTGACTTCATTACACCGGAGCTTAACCAAAGAGGTAACAAATACTTAAAACAATTAGCTGGAGAAAATATGGAGCTAGTGTTTAGTACAAGAACGAAAAAGAAAGATGGTACATACTCTGACAAATTTGATGTACAGCTTATCAATACCGTAGGTGGCGACGATTATAAAGCGCAATCCGGTGGAGAAAAGAAACGAGCAGACTTATCTATCTCTCTAGCGTTACAAGATTTAATTCTAGAGAATACGAACTTCATTGTTTATGATGAGGTATTCGATGCGTTAGATGAGACAGGCGTAGAATCGGTTATCGAACTATTAAAAGAACGAGTTAAGACCATTGGTTCGATATTCGTCATTACACAAAGTAGTCATTTCAAAGCGCTATTCGAGAAAGTTATTACAATTACAAAAGACCATAATGGAATTTCAAATATCAAAAGGGGGAAAAACATTGCATGAAAGTAGTGAAATTTAGTGAAGAGGAAGTTCTAGTCATTCTAGAAACAACATCACAAGACAAAGAAGAAACGAAAGAGATTTTATTACCATACCGGGAGCTATTAAAGTGGTACCCACTAAACATTAATTATACGTACAAGTATTCAACATCTAAAGATATTATGTATCTAGTAAAGGATAGTACATACGATAAAGACTTATATGATGTAAAGTCAACGAAGCAAGCGAAAGCGCTTCCATTAAAAAAAGGAGTTCCGTATAACAAGACAGTACATAACCGTAACAAGAAGATTGTCCAGTGGGCGCAAGAGAACAACTTAATCGAAGTTAGTAAAGATAAAGTACTATTAACAGACCCGAAGGTTGGCATCTGCCGTGTACTAGAAACGATTGAATCGATTAAGCAGCACTTAGTGAAAAAATACATATTTGAAGAAGGACAGAATGACGACTTCGACATTGATGAGAATTTAGGATTTCCGAAGTTTACAGACGAGTTAGTGTATAAATACGCGACAACAACAGAATTATACCAACTTGAACTACTAGGAGAGGTTTACACTCTACTTAACTTACATAGACGATTAGAAGAGTGAGGGATTTAAATGTTTCTAGATTTACTTTATCAGGAGCTAGGAGACAATAAACCAGCATCAGGAGGAGAGACACGATTCAATTGTCAGTTCTGTGGAAATACAAAGTATAAGTTTTATGTGCATGATGAGACAGGCTTATGGCAATGTAAAGTATGCGGGGAGAAAGGTAACCCAGTATCCTTCGTAATGAAGCATTTCCAAGTTACATTCCCGGATGCGAAAGACATACTCGAAACATATGACTATGAGGTTGGAGATTACAACAGCCAAACCTTGTCACATCAAAAGTATGGAGCGCATTTAACAGAAGAAGAGCAACTATACATGTATATTATGAATCAAGGAGACGTTCCAGAGGATGAGGTAAAGGTAAAATATACTTGCCCTTACCCACCTTCTAATTGTAAGTCGCTCATAGAGAACTTTAATAATCCGGAAGCGTTTCCTTTCTTTGCTTACTTAAATGGTCGTGGCATTACACTAGAGCAGATTAAGCAACATAACATTTCATACGTAGTAGATGGGATAGCTAGATTATCAGATGACAAAGAACTACGGTTAGTCAATCATTTAGTATTCTTTGCGTTTGACCCGCGTAGGAAAGCCATCTACTGGAATACGAGGTCGATAGACCCTAAACCATTCATAAAGAGTTTGAACGCGCCAGCGAAGCCGACAGAGTACTCAAAATCTACGGTAGTGATGAATCTCAACAACGCATGGAAACAAGATAAGATTGTAATCGTAGAAGGATTCTTTAATATGACCACAATAGGGAACTGTGCAGTTGTTACATACGGTAAGCAAGTATCGAATCAGCAGATTAAAACGATACTAGAAGCAACCGATAAAAAGAAACAACCTATCTACATTTACTTGGATAGAGATGGTTGGGGAGAATCAATTAAAGTAGCTGCTAAGATACATAGTTTTGAACCGAATAGAGCTGTCTATTATGTGTACAGCGAAGATGACAAAGATGCGAATGATTTAGGATATGAGGAAGCTTGGAACCGGATTAATAACGCGATTCCGGCTGACACAGAAGGAGAGACAATATTCCGAATGTTACATTTATAAGGAGGAACGAATATGACTAAAGTAGAGGCGCAAGTTTTAGCGGATGAACTAGAAGATATTATGTGGGAAACTACAGATTGTAGTTCATATGCTAGGTTGAAAAGTATAGTAGACGATTTATGGGAAAAGTATGAATTACCTGTTGACATATCGGAAAGTACATGATATATTAATAGATGTAGAAAATAGAAAGAGGAGGAAAATACATAATGACAGATTCATTGCAAGCATCAGAAGTAGATGGTTTAGTTATTTACCCGGAACAACTTAAAGTAGACATTGTTATTGGTGATGGTTACTTACCAGAGAACGCGCATGGTAACGACTTCTGTGACGATGTTAAAGCAGCGGAAGGGCGATTAATTCCACCTAGCACATTTAAATCTGTATTGGTTCCTACAGGGATTAAAACAGCATTCAGTGATAGATATGGAATGAAAGCTAATACACGAAGTGGTTCTGCATATCATACACCTATCATTCTATCGAATTGTACAGGCATTATCGAAGGTACATATCGCGGGTACTTAGGCATCCTATTACGTAACACATTCATCGATTCTTCGATGGTAGACTTCGTTTTCGACTCGAAAGGTAAACGCATTCCTTTATCAGAGGTACCAAAAGAAGTTCTAGAAAACGCTCGTGAGTTCTACGAAACTGACTCTGTTACACTAGGTTACGACAAACCTAAAACGATGGAAGATTTCAATAAAGAACTACTAGCTTGGAAGAAACGTAAAGATGCAGGAGAGTTTGACTTACATAGATTAGCTGCTATTAATAAAAAGATTCAAGCAGGGCAACAACTATCACTTAGAGAAAATGACACATGGTTAGACAGAAGCGCTCCACAACCAACGGCGCAACATCGAGTGTTTGTAGATGTGGTACCACGAGGTACTGTATACATCGAAAAAGGTGAACGAGTAGCGCAGATTCACTATCAAAACCGAATCCAAGCTAACTACAACGTAGTGGACGAGCTAGATGATACGAAACGTGGCGAAGGTGGATACGGAAGTACGGGTAGCAAGTAATGATTACACTTGGGATTATAGCTTATATTATAATTTCGATAAGAATGTATTACTCATACAAGAAGGATAACTATAGCGAATTTACAGGAGAATGGGATTACGGTCAATCTAAGAAATTAGGTATGATATACGGATTCTCATTCGTTCCTATAGTAGCCGTATCAATGGCTATACTCATAGGGGTTCTATACGTACTACTTAACATCGTAACGGGTATCCTATGGCTTGTATTATGGATTGCTACTAACATGCCGTAAAGGAGGATGTTATGCAAAGTAAGATTACCGATTACATAGAACAGATTGTTACAGCTAAATTAAATCGAGATGGTGAAATGATTCTACGTCTTCAACAGGACTACACGAATGAAGTGGTAGACCTAAAGGACGTAGGAGATGCTATCATTAATGCTATGGATGATTTAATTACGCATATAGACACATCACAAGCAATGACGGACGCTAGATTACGAGCTATCGTAGAAAAGTTACCGGAGGATATACAAAAAAACATATATGACGACTTCAAACTACATGAAGACGACTTATTTAACTAAAGGAGACTAAATACATATGGCAACGAAAACAAAGAAAGAATTACAAGAAGAGATTTTACTAGTAGCACAGGCGGTGGATGTACTACGAAAAGAAACACAAACACCTCTACACATTGAAACTATGAAAGTATTAATGGACTACTTATTAAGTGGACAAGTTACTAGCGAAGAGCATGCAGAGCAGATTAAAGACATCACATCTCTTAGCGCTACAATCTCTGATACTATTCTTATCTCACGACTATCTTTAACGCAAATCATGGATGAGCTTAACGAGAAGTTAACACGCGTGATGCAAGAAGTATCGATTCAAGGCGAAGTACTAGAAAAACTTGGTGCTACAGAAGAGATGTTCCAAGAGGCTGCGGAATCTTACAATAAGAAAGTAGAAGAAGTATTAGCGGCTCATACATCTAAAAAGGAAGAAGCAGAGGAGAAATAATTCTCTGCTCTTTCTTCATAAGGAGGGTAATATGGTAGAGTTACTTTTGGAAGTAGAGATTTTGGAGAACGAGTACGAGTGGGACGACATATCTTTAATCGTAGGTAAAAGATACCCTGTAAAAATCGTTAATGACTTCGAGTTCGAGTTTGAAAGCGAAAAAGACTTATGGGATGATGGCTTTTATTCTACTACTCTTAACATACCGCATGATTATGACCCAACAACATATAGAATTATTTGTAAAGGAGTGAAGTGTATTGGGAAAAATGAGTAAGACGAAAGGCGCAGGATACGAAAATAAGATTGCGAAAGAGCTTTCTGATATGTGGGGAGGTAAATTCTCACGCGTACCTGCTTCTGGTGGATTACATTGGGGAAGTGACCAACGTGTAGCTGGAGATATTATTCCACCACTAGGTATGAAGTTCCCGTTTGTAGTAGAGTGTAAGAAACGGGAAGGGTTCGATTTATCACATCTGTTCAAAAACATTGGTCAGATTAAGGACTGGTGGCAACAGGTGGTCATGGATTCTCGTAGATTAAAAGTACATGGTGTATCGCCTCTATTAATCTTCTCGAAGAACCGTGAAATTAGTTACATCTTACTTCCATATAGTGATGAAGTATACGATAAGTTAAACAAGCACTTCCCTGTATCAAGACAAACAGTGAGTTTCTTGGATATCCGTGAAGAGGAAAACTACTTCGATACATTGCTAACTACGATGGATGGTTTCAAGTCATTAGACTTAACTTTTTTATGGGAAACCTATCACGAGTTCCCGTGGGATATTCAAAATCCACAATAAACATTAAAATACATAAAGTTTTGATATATTATAACTTGTATACATTTAACACATGAGGGAAGAGGGGATTTAAAGGCATGACATTAATTACAAAAGATAGAGGCACCTACACACAAGAAATTAGATTCGTTAGAGAACGATTTAACTACTTTGTAGACAGCATCTTAGAAGAAACAAATAATAAAGAAGCAATTGAAGCATCAGATATTGAAGAGATTAAGAATGCAGTAATCAGTATGGTAGAGGCAAAGAAAGAAGTAGAAGCGGACAAGCTATTTACATTCTTAATTCGAGAAACACAATCTCGTATTAAATTATCGAACCTACCGTTAGCTAATTTCGCATCTGCGGTATACTTACGACAGCTATACAAACAAGCTAGTAAACTACGTGGATTCGATTACAAAGAAGGATACGGAGACTACGCTTCACACGTAACAGCAATGGTAGAGCGTGGAAAGTATTCAGAAGTATTACTAGATATCTATACACGAGAAGAGCTGCAAGAAGCTGGTAAGCTAATCAATAAAGATAGTGACCGCAAGTTTAGTTATAGCGGACTTCAAACTTTAACAAAAACATACTTAGCTAAGAATGATAAAGGACTAGTAATGGAGCTTCCCCAAGAGCGATTCCTTACAGTAGCTTTATATTTAATGAGTATTGAGAAGAAGAAAGACCGTATGAAGTACGTTAAGAAAGCATACTGGGCTTTACTAAATCATTACATCGGATTAGCAACACCAACACTTAAAAATGCAGGTGCGCCACATGGTTCGTTATCTTCTTGCCATATCTTAACAATGGATGACACGATTGATAGTATCTTCGATGTAGCGAAACAAGTAGCTATCTTCTCGAAAAATGGTTCTGGTATTGGAGTATTCGCTGGATTCTTACGCGCCCGTGGTTCTCGTATCCGTGGAGTGAAAGTACAGAACAACGGTGTTATTCACCCAGCACGACTACTATCTGTATTAGCAGAGTATGTAGACCAAACAGGAACACGTAAAGCTGGAGTATCCATCTACTTACCTGTATGGCATGCAGACATTAAAGACTTCCTAGAACTACGATTAAAAACTGGTTCACAAGAGAAGCGCGCTCATTCTGTTACGACAGCAGTAACTATCCCGGATGAGTTTATGAGACGATTACATAACAAGGAACTATTCACTATCTTCGACCCGACAGAGGTTAAGAAGAAGTTAGGCGTAGACTTAAACATGCAATACGATAAGAAACGTCTACAAGATGGTGAAGAGCCTAATGAGAAAGACCATGCATTTACATACTGGTATCGTAAAGCAGAAGAACTAGACTTAGAGATTAAAGAAGTAGTAAAAGCTACTGATATCTACAAATCTATCTTCGTTAGCCGTAAAACAGGCGGTACACCTTACATGTACTGGAGCGATACATCAGCACGGCAGAATCCTAATGGACACGTTGGTATGCCATTCGCATCAAATCTTTGCACAGAGATTATTCAGAACATGGAATATGACGAGATTGTTGAAAACGGTTTAGATGAGAACGGATACATCGTACTAAAACTTAAAGGGGATGGGTTAGTAACTTGTAACTTAAGTTCTTTAGTTGGTCATAATACCCACGACCTAGACGAAGAGACATACCAAGAAGTAGTAGACATCCAGTTCCGCATGCTAGACAACGTAATCTCGATGGGACGTTTATCGGTTCATCAGGCGAAACAAACCAATGACTTATACCGAGCTGTAGGTGCCGGGTACTTAGGTATGGCAACTTTAATGACAGATAAAGGTATTCCGTGGGAATCAGAAAAAGCAACTGAGTTTGTAGGAGAAGAATTTAAACGCTACTTGAAAGCGCAAATTAAGGCTTCACATAAGTTAGCTGTAGAGAAAGGTTCTTATCCACTGTATGAGGGGTCTGACTGGGCGACAGGAGAGTTCTTCGATAAAAGGGGTCTAGTTGGGTCTGAATGGGAAGAACTACGCTCTATGGCTGCGGTAGGCATGCGAAATGGTTACACGGCTGCGGTAGCTCCTACAGCATCGAACAGTATCATCATGAATGGTTCTCCATCTATAGATGCTCCTTACGATGTAGCATATACAGAGAATAAGTCTGGTATGAACGTTCTAATTGTTCCACCAAACTACAACAACCGAACAAAATGGTTCTATAAATCTGGTTTCGAGATGGATGAAATGTGGTCTATCAATCACGTAGCAGAAGCACAGAAATATATTGACCAAGCTGTTTCACATAACATGCACGTATCATCGAACATCAAAGGTTCAGAGCTATTACGTTTAGATATGGCTGCATGGGATAAAGGATTGAAAACAATCTACTATACTCATACAGAGGATAGAGAGAAACCGGAAGATTGCATTATGTGTGCAGGTTAATATGAAACACTTACTAGTCTCTGCGTACTTCTGGGTAGATGAGTTACATCATAGATTTCATAAGTGGATGAGAGAAAGAGTGTTTAAAGGTTGGTATTGAAAATCTAGTAAAATTTAATTGACAAAAAATACAGAATAGTGTATAGTATTACTTGTAAGAGTGAGTCCTTTATAGTAATATCTTACACTATTTTTATTTATAAGGAGGAAAATGGTTGGAAGAGACAGTAAAGTTGACAGGCAAGTTCATAGTAGTAGAAGTTTTAAAGAAAACCAGTGCAAAAGGTTTCAAAGATGTAAAGGAAGACGACGTACTTTATTTCGAATGGGAGCTAAACGGTATGTATGGAAGTAAAGCTCCGTATGTTAGTTGCTTCGTAAGAGGAGAGTACGTAGACTACAAGAATGGGGTAATGGTTAAACAACTATTAACAGAGAACTTCTTAGTAGAGGAAACTAGCTGATGATACATAACAAAGATGATGTGAAAGCAGTTATTGAAGAGTTAGAAGTTTCTGACCATATGGATATTGTAGGTTTCGTTAACATCTGGTCTAATGGTGTTAAGATTCGTCGATATCAGGGACAGGACAAGCTTAACTACGGAGAAACAAGTAAAGACAAAGGCTACAAAAAGATGGTAGCTATTTTAGTAGAAGTTGAGGAGGAATAGAATGTATAGATGGCATAATGATGATTTTGAGTTTGAAGGATTAGTAGGTAAAACGTTCACGCGTATCGATAAAAAAGGTTCGGACGAGCTAGTATTCTATGATACAGATGGAGAGATTTATGTAATGTATCATGAGCAAGATTGCTGTGAGTCTGTTTATATCGAAGATATTGACGGAGATTTAGAAGATTTATTACATAGCCCGATTTTAATGGCGGAAGAAGTTAGACAAGCAGGTAAAGACTCTGATTGGGGTACATCGACTTGGACGTTCTACAAGATTGCAACAATCAAAGGAACAGTAACATTACGCTGGTTAGGGGAATCGAATGGTTACTATTCAGAGTCGGTAGACTTTGTTCGTGTAACAAATGAAGATGACAAGCGCAGTTACCAAGATGAACCCGAAGAGGAGGAAGAAGAAAAACCTAAAGAAGTTTACTTTATGATAAACGGACAGGTACTTGCTAAAGCGCAACCAATCAGTACAGGATATTCGAATTTAAAATCATTAGATTAAAGGAGTAGATACATAACATGTTCAATAAAGTAACAACAGAAAAACCATTCCGTATTTATAATGCGATGCATCCTAACCGTGCTACTAAGTTATTCGGTGGCGTGGCTAGTGGGATTCGTAACTGGGATGACCAACTAGTAGATACATGGCTAGATTACCAGAAAGCGCTATTCGCGGAGTACTGGGTTCCAGAGGAAGTTCGAATGGGTAAGGACATCGAACAATACAAACAAGAATTAACACCAGCAGAACGAGTAGCGTATGAGCGCGTATCAGGCGCATTGAACTGGTTAGATTCAATGGCTAGTGATATCGTAACAATGTTATTCTTAACTACATCAGACCCGGCTCTACGAACTGTACTAACATTGATTGCATCATTCGAAACTATGCATAATGTATCATACGAACATATGACATCAACTGTAATCGGTTTTGAAGAGAAGCAGAAAGAGTTTGCTAAAGTACGTGAGCTACCATTACTAGCGAAACGTAATGACTTCATCTTAAAAGAGCTAGAAGAAATGGTAGACATGCTACGAGGTAAACTAGCGCAAGGTGGCACAATCACATTTACAGAAGATGAAATCACGGTTCTATTTAAAGGCTTAGTAGCTTACCAGATTCTAGAAGGTGAATTTTTCTCTGGTGGATTCGTATACTTCCACTCATTAGCTCGTGACAATAAAATGATTGAGTCCAACAACCTAATCAACTTAATCAAAGCAGATGAGAACCAACACTCTGAAATCTTCGGATTAATCATTAAAGTGTTAGTGACAGAGAATCCTCATTTAAACAAACCTGAGTTAATGAATTGGGCTATGAACTATATCCGCAAAGCCGTAGAGCTAGAGAAAGAATGGACAGCTTGGCTGTATCAGGATATCGACACATTATCCGTTGCAGAGTACCATGATTACGCTGAGTACTTAGCTAACTTAATTTGCCGTAATGCTGGATTACAAGAACCATTCCCTAGCAATTCGGAGCTTAAATCTAAATGGATTGTTACATATGGTAGTAAGTCTAAAGGTGCAGGAGAAATCGCGCCTAAATCAGACTTCTTACAAGGAAATGCAATTAACTACAAACACGAGGATGGGGACGACTTTGACCTCTAAAAAGAAAGCTACTATGTTTGTATATTCTAAGAAGGGGAATACCACTGGTATTCTCGAACTCTTAGATGAAAGTTATTTTGAGTACATATTTGAAGTTAATAATAAAACGGTTCCAGCAGAAGTAGAACGAGCATTTTCCGACAGTGACGTACTTTTCATCGGGGTTCCCACTTATTTCCCTACCTACCAGAAAGAGCCTAACTATCCTGCTTACTTGCATGCTTTCGAGTACGTAATCAAGTATTTAGAAGGTAAAGAAATTGTAGTATTCGGTAGTGGTAGGAGTGAATACGAATTGTTCTGTGGAGCTGTAGACTATTTAGGTGACTATCTGAGTGTAAAGAATAAAGTACATAAATTTAAGTTCGAGGGATACCCGAAGGTTTCTGAACAAAAATACTTTAAATGGGTGGTGGAGGAGCTACTTTATGTGGAATAACATGTTCACCGATGAAGAGTCGAAAGAAGTACAAGCGCTTTCCGAAGATATGGCGAAAGAAATTAGAGAGCAACTTGAAATGATGGGAAGTATGACACCAGAAGAGCTAGAAGATTTCAATACAAGAATGTACATAGAACAGTACTTCAAGTTTTTCAAAGACATTTACGGAGAGAATCCAGAGTACACATACACACGAGAAGGTGACCAGATAAATGTAACTTTTTACCCGCACATGCCTTTAAATCACATTACTGTAGATATTAAAATATAAGGAGAATGAAGATGAAGAAATTAGTTAAATTTGAACAACCGGGTTGCGCTCCTTGTGCAATGGTAAGTAATTATTTAAAAGAAGAGTTAAACGTACCGCATGAATCGATTGATGTTACCGTACATCCGGAGTTTGCAGCACATTACGAATTAGCTTCTGTACCAACTGTATTACTATTAGAAGTAGGTAAACAGGAAGACGTAATCGGTGAAGAACTTGGACGCTCTATCAAATTCAATCCAGAAGAGTTAGATGAACTAGTAGAGAAGTTGCGTAGTTAATATGTACACGTTATATAGCATAGTTGATATAGCTATGAGAGAGTTTAATGTTAAATACATAAGGGTATACGAGAATACAGGTAAAGTAACTTTCCAGTTTAAAAAGAAAGATTATAACAGAATAACGAAGGAAATGATAACAAAATTTGAATACAAATGTAGACCTGCTGGGGTTTACTTTACTTACGAGGGGGAAAGTAAATGGAATGTAATAACAAGTACTGCGTTTGGAACATGTTTGACCAATGCTGTCCGGACAGTGAAGAACGGTTTAATGAAGCTACTCCGAATGAACTAGATTGTCCATCGTCAATACGAGAAGATTTACAAGCCGGGGTTTACCACCTATACTACCGGATTTTAGACTCTATTGATGATATGGCTTATGACGATAGACTTAAAATTTTAATCTTTATGTTGAACCAACGAGACGAAGGTATAGATTTACATAAAGAGTTAGAAATAGTTTCTCCCGGTACTTTAATATATATGTATGCAGGAAGAAGAAAACTAAGCGAGTTATTGGAAATCAATAAGTACATAGATAACATGTATCAGCCAATTAAACGTCCGTGGACTGTAGAACTCCCTGATGATAACGAAAACCTTAAAAGTGTACCCGGAGTACGACCTAGTTTAAGTGAGATGACAGAGGAGGATATGCAGAAGTGGAAATCAAAACAAAAGTAGAAGGAGATTTGTTTATTTGTTACTGTGATGACGCTGGAGCCGAGTTTGATATTTATATCAACATCAACACAGCTAAAGTAGATTCTGTGGGGGTAGGTGACTTAACAGTAGCTAATCTTATTACTGCAACGAAGAAAGCGAAGAAGCTATTCGTAAACTACCTTATCGATACACGAAGTGAGAGCTTCTTCGGATGAGTGACTTCTGGTTCCTAGTCATTTACATGAGTCCTATCATTCTTGGGTGGGTAATATGGGTATCAGCAGAGATATACTGGGCAATAACAGGAAAGTTCGACTATTAACAAAACCCCACTAAGTAGAGGAGCATTTAGCCTCTACTTTTTTGTTTGTGGTATAATTAAGATAGAGGAAATAAAATATAAGGAGTTAAACAAATGTCTAGAAAAAGAATTTTGAATGTTTACAATACTGACCGCTCTAAGAATGTGAACTTGACAACAGCACAAAAAGAAGGAGATGCAATTAAGGTCACACGATTAAACGAAGAAGAATTGGAAGCTGCTATGACAGAACTAGAAAATAAATCAGAATTATTCCCAGTACGTGACGACAATAAGTATCTAGTATTTAAACAGAAGTACGGCAATGATACATTACAAGATAAGATTTTTAAACACGGTGGATTCGTACAATACTACAGCACAGGAAAAGCTCCTGTACCTGTTATCACTTCACTAGCGCAAGTACCACAATCGGAAATCATTTATGCTTGTCAAAAGGAGCATACATTAGAAGATGTAAAGAATGTGCAGCTATCGTCAATGGCTACTAGTGTTGTAATCGATGTACCGATTGTATTACCGGATATCAATGTATATGACTACTTATTCTCTTTATACCCATTACGTTACCATGTAGATAAGGTTCGCGTGTCATTCCCAGCATTAGCGAAAGAGGAGATTCAAGACCGTCACAAGAAATACTACAGACTTCGTAATGGTAAGTACTATATGAAACCGGAATACAAGTACGAATGCTTCTGTCATTTACAAGACCCATTATCGACATGGAAGATGAATATCTGGTTAGTATGTGATGATGAGAGAGATAAAAAGAAAGTGGATGAATTAATAGAAAAGGATAATAAGAAGTTTAAGTACACGAACCATGTATCTCTCATGGAGGGTTGCTGATGAGTAAATTAGTAAACCGTGAAGAGATTGCTAGACGTGTAGCGATTACAGGCGGTTACACGAAAGGTGAGATGGAGGAGGTTATCAAAACAATAGAGGATGTTATCGAAGAAGCAATAGAGAGCGGAGAGACTGTGAAGTTTGGGAAGCTTTACAAGCTCTTCCTGCACGATTTACCTTATAAGAAGTGTTGGGATAACCTTAACCAAAGATACGTCATCAGGGAGCCTAAGAAAGTCCCTAAATTTGAATTACTATCGCGACTAAAGAAGATAGAGATTCCTATTAAAAAGGAGAATGCGGATGAGTAGCTGTAAGTGCTTCTGTCCCCGGTGCCACCACGACTTAACTAGAAATGGTAGTTTTAAATCTGATACTGACGAAGGTGTAAGATATACGTGTACTACCTGCGGTTTAAAGACCTTATGGTACTTCGATGCACCCGTTCCGATACTAGTAAAAGAAGAGAAATAAAAAATCTCTTCTTTTTTATTTTTATTGTTGACTTTTAGAATAGTAGAGTGTAATATAAAGACATAGGATAACAACACAAAAACAAGGAGGTGCAAAAATGAAGCAATTCGAATACAAGTTAGTACCAGCAAGTCTTTCACTATTTAGAAAAGGTGAAGAAGAATTAAACAACTATGGTAAAGATGGTTGGGACTTTATAACTGTCGAATCTGGTAAAGCGGTGTTCAGAAGAGAAATAGTAAGTGACGAAGTGTTTCTAACTATCATCGAGAATCCGTTTGGTAATGACAAAGTAGTTGGAGTACATAGAAATAAAGAAGACGCAATCAGTATGATGGAATCGAAAGATAACATATGTAAAGAAGAAGGTTTCCCTTATAGTCATAGAGTAGAAAGACATGATGTAAAATAAGAGGAGGGTTAAAATGGCAAAAGTACATAAAATCACAATGTATGTAGTGGATTTATATGGCGACTACGATAGTTATACAGAAGAAGAAATCGGTAACGAGATTAAATATGCTGTAGATACACAAATAGACTCGTCAAGTCATATAGGTAAAATAGAATCATCAGAAGAGTTTGAATGGGATGATGAGTTAAGAATCAACTACACAAACGCTACAACAGAAGACTATGAAGCTTACTTTGAAAAGGAGGGGAAATAAATGGCTATTAAAAAAGAAGTATTCGTAATGTCAGTTGTATTCGATACGCGAGATACATACGGGGACTCTGCATTAGAGTCCATCGAACACGAGATGTTTAACCTAGATGGTTTTATCGAATGGGATTCTAAAATTAAGAAAGTAGAAACACTAGAAGTCACAAAAGAGGATTTAGAGGAGGAAGAGTAATGAAGAAAGTGAGTATTAACCTAACTTTAGAGGATAACGAGTTATTCGATAAAAGTATTAAAGACGCGCTAGTTTCACAAGCAAAACAAATTTCGAGAGAAGAGATTGATAAAGTTCTTACATACGAAATAAATAGAGTGGCGACAGCTAGAGTTAATGAATTAAAGAACGGAGGATATTGGAGTTCTGTACAAACAGAAATTACAAAAAATATAGCAAAACGATTAGAAAAAGAAATGATAATTGACACAACTACAATAAACGCTATGTTAGAAGAGAAAGTAAACAAGTATTTAGATGACAAAATTCACCAGTTCGGCGGAGTAGAAAAGTATGTAAAAAATTATATTAACAACGCTATCGCCGAATTACTAACAAATAGGTAATAGATTTTAAGTTTAGAGGAGGGAGAATAATGTACTCTCTATTAGTAGGAATTATAATGTTATTAATCCTATTAGCTGGTCTTTGGATATTAGCAGGTAAGAAAGGTATTTTCGAATACATTGGCGGTTTAGTAGAAAAATTTATTAATCTATTTAAAAATTAGGAGGAAAATAATATGAATTTATCAAAAAGCACATGGAACATGAAAAAGGTAGTAGGAGCATCAGTATTAGGAGTAATGATTTTAGGTGGCGGTATTTTTACTGCGATGAGTGTTACAAGTATTGAACAAGGTCATGTAGGCGTAGTTTACAACCGTGGATATGGTATCGAGAAAGAAACATTAGGTCAAGGCTGGCATTGGGTCGCACCGTGGAAACGAGTTACTGCATACCCGATTTCTACAGCAACGGTAAATGTGGACAAGTTTAACGTACAAACGAAAGATGGTAAACCATTAACAGTTAGCTTATCTTATGACTACGCGAACGATGTGGACAAGTTACCAGCAATCTACAATAAGTTTAAAGGACAATCTCCGGATGTAACAGAGAATGGTTGGTTACAAACTCGTATCAAAAAAGCTACACTAAATGTATTCTCTAACTATTCAGTTCTAGAAGTGTTCCAGCATCAAGGAGACATTAACGCTAAAATTGAAAAAGAGTTTAAAGCAATGGTAACTAACACAGGATTCTTAGTGGACTCTGTAACGTTAGAAGCACCTAAACCAGATGCAAACACAGCTAAAGCGATTCAAGGCGTAGTAGATGCTCAACAGAACTTAGAAAAAGCGGAAATCGAAAAGAAACAAGCTACAATTACTGCTGAGAAGTTAATTGAAGAAGCTCGTGGTAAAGCGGAGTCTAACCGTATCGTCAAAGAATCATTAACACCAGAACTTCTTGAGTCTAAGAAGATTGAGAAATGGAATGGGGAAGTACCGAAGGTACAAGGCTCTGGAGGTAACATGCTACAATTACCTTCTGATATCCTAAAATAATTTAGTATAACATAAGAGGGGCATATTTGTCTCTCTTTTTTATTGTTTATTAATAGAGTTTGTGATATAATAGAGAGAGAAGGAGGAGATAGGTTGAAGATATTATTCGCACAGGAATACCTAAGGGAAAACCACATGAAGAAGATGGAAGATGGAAGTCTTAAAAATGTGTTTCTCTCTACTAGAGGCGGGAAGTTATTAAAAAATCTTATTACAGATGGGTTAGGGCTAGACAACAAAGATTTTTACATCGATTACGCCTATTATGCAGTACCGCAAGTTATTGGTAAAGATAAGAATGGACGAGCTGTTAAATATAAGCAGCCCGCCCAGAAAGACGCGAACCCATTGCATGAAGAGTTTAGAGCGCGTATCGTAAAAGAGCGACCAGACATTATCGTTCCTTCTGGTAATCTAGGTTGTAAGGCTCTTTTGGGGAAAGCATCTATTTCTACGATGCGTGGGGTACCGCAAAAAGTAAGGATTGTACATAAGACAACAAAGACAACTGATGTTCCGGATGACATCTTTGAAGAATATCGATTATCCGGTGTTTTACGAGATTTAGAAAACAGTTTGAAAACAGCTATACGTAGACTTGAAAACATTGACAGCGGTATTGTTGGTGTTCGTGAACCGTTCCGTGATTTAGTACTACGTTACCCGCAGGTTCAACAAGAACGGGATGATGCCGTAGCTATAGTTGAAGGATTAGAAGCGGAAATAGCTGAATTGAGACTATCTGGTATAACTCCTGATTTTGAACTACCTGTTACTGAGGTAGAGGAAAGTCATACATGTTGGGTTTTACCAATGTATTCAATGGAGTATATGCTTGTAAATCCGAAGATTCAAAACTTAGTAGAAGCCGATTTTGGTACGCTCAAGAAGTTCGTAGACGAAGGTGAGGACGCATTCGTAGCTAAGAAAGTTAAATACGAAGATGTAACCACTATCGAACGTGTACGAGAAATATTTACGAAGATTGTACATGAAGCTCCAGTAGTATCATGGGATTTAGAGACAAACACCTTAAGTCCAGAACGAATAGGTGCAAAGCCTCTAGTAATCTCTATCTGTTGGAAAGAAGGTACAGGCGCTACTATTCCGCTACAACACAAAGATTTTATGTGGCTCCCGGGACATCTAGCAGAGATTTATAAATACATAGAAGAGTTTGTAGGTAATGAAAATATCATAAAAGTAGGACACAATATCAAGTATGATATGAAATTCCTACGATTAACAAGAAATATTACACGATTTAAAAATAACCGGGATACAAAGACGATGTACTACTTACTTGTCAATCAGGATGTAAAAGGTTCATTACGATTATCAGACCTAACATATGAATTTACAGATATGGGTGGATATGATAAAGCACTAGAAGACTACAAGAAACAATACATAGAAGATTACAAAGCAAAAGAAAAAGCTCGTATCGACCAAGAGAAACTTGATTGGAAATTAAAATGCGATGCAGAGCGTGAAATTGCTAGTAATAGAATTAAAGAAATGAAAGAGGATATCAACGCTACAATCAAGGAACTTCGTGCTGAGTTAAAGGTTGTCAATAAGACGATTAAGAAGTTAGAGAAAGATGAACAACCTCTTACAGAGTTCTTAGCTGGTAGACCGGATTACTTAACAAACCGAATTGAAGAGCTTAAACAACTACGTGATAGACAAGCGCAAGAGTGGAAGTATGAGAAACCAGAAACTCCGAAGTGGGATGAAGTAAAAGCTCCTGTTAACGAGATAGATGGTGGAGACTTCAACTATGAATGGATTCCTTTATGGGAAATGCTTTCTCCTTACGCTTCTGGTGACGTTGACGCGTGTTTACGCATCTATAACCAATTAGCTGCTAGATGCACGAAGAAAGGTCTAAAGAAGATACAAGACCTTTATACAGGTCATTATCCGGAGCTTGTGAACGTTCTAGCTAAGATTGAAGCTACAGGTATCAAAACGGATATCCCGTACATCAAGAGCCTTGTAAAAGCTTATACGAAAGAAGAAAACAGACTTATTGCTCTTATGCGTAAGTTTCCTGAGATTAAGAAGCTAAAAGAGGAAAAAGAAGAGCTGTATCGTAAGGGTCTAGAAGAGAAGATGAAGCCTGTTAAGTTCCGTGATACGGAAATAGCGAAGTTACGTGACAAGTATAAGGATGAAGCGGACAGAGAGTTTAATCCGAACTCCTCCGATGACAAGCAAAAAGTCATGTTCAAGTATACAGGTATTAAGCTTCCGTTCAACCGAGAGCATCTAGTAGATTCTGCTGTAGAGAACAACTTAGAAGAAGACGAAATCGAATGGTACCATTACAAGTCTAACTCCGCTAATATGAAGTATATAGCGCAGCACTACCCAGAGATGAAAGAACTAGCAGAGTTACTGGTAGAGTTCTCGCTGGTTAAGACTCGTAAACAGAACTTCACATACAAGTTCTTAAGTATGGTAGACCATAATGATATCTTGCATGGCTCGTTCAACAGTGAAGGAACAGAGACAAGCCGTTTATCATCAGCGAACCCTAAAGTCATGTTGGGGTTCTAAAATCCTGTGAATTGACTGGAAACCCCTTAGAGCCTTACACACTCTCTTACGCGGTGACGTAGTAAGTATAGTAAAAGAGGTAAGGATTGGGCAATCAGCAGCCAAGCTACTTAGGGATAAGTAGAAGGTTCAACGACTAACACATACGGGCTAGAACAGCCTATGAAGTGACACGAGCGCAGGAAAATCTAGTAATGTGGTGTTACTAGGAGGTAAAATGTTTAAAGAAGAATGGAAACCGATAGAAGGTTTTGAAGGTAGATATGAAGTTAGTAACAAAGGTAGGGTATGGAGTAATCTACGTGGTAAAGAGCTAAGTCAGTGGAAAATCAACAGCGGGTACATGTCCGTTAGGCTCTTTATTGATGGCAAACAGAAGAGTAAAACAGTACATAGGCTAGTAGCTAAAGCATTTTGTAGCGGTTATCAAGAAGGTCTAGAAGTGAATCACAAAGACACAGATAGGACGAATAACAATTTCGACAACCTAGAGTGGGTTACTAGACTAGAAAATATCCGCGATATCGTAGAACGAGGTACTTTAGACACACATACCGCAAGAGAAAAATTAGCTACCGTATCCAAAAAACAAGTAGATATGTTCACAAAAGATGGTGAAGAATACATACGAACATACAACTCTATTAAAGAAGCTTGCAAGGATACAGGAGCGCAACAAGCGCATATATCTCGTGTCTGTCACGGTAAGCGACAAAGCGCTGGAGGGTATCACTGGAAATTTAACGATTCTGTAGATAAGAACAGAAGCGTATCAACTAAATGGAAAAAATAAAACAAACACCACATTACTGATTCAAGATATAGTCTATTCTTATATGAAAGTGTAAGAAGTAGTATTTAAAAGGTACTACGATAATATAAAAAAACATGCAAAATATGCCTCGTAAATCCGGGGACGTATACCGTTTCGATTATAAGCACCCAATCAAACGTATGTTTATTTCTAGGTTTGAAGGTGGAGCATTAATCCAGCTCGATTACAGCTCATTAGAGTCTCGTGTAATGGCTTTAGATGCAATGGATATGGATATGATTAAGTCGTTCTTCGATGGCGAGGACATCCATAGACAGACCGCAGCCTTAACGTTCCGTAAGCCACCAGAGGATGTTACAGACGATGAACGTACAAAAGCGAAAGCCGTATCGTTCGGTTTGGCGTATGGTGAGGTTCCATTCTCATTCGCACCTAAACATAACATGACTGTAGATGAAGCGGAAAAGCTATTTAAAGACTTCTTCGCAGGGAAACCGCGACTAGAGCAGTACATAGAAGAGAATAAAGGAATAGCAATGAAAGCTGGTAGTATCTCGTGTCTACAAGGATACACTCGTAATCTACGAGACGTGTATTCACAAGATAAACAGAAACGTAACGGTGCATTACGTCAGGCTACCAATACGCGTATACAGGGTTCTGGTGCGTTCCTAACGAATAACTCATTAATCTACATCAATAACCTGATTGAGAAAATGAACTTACGCTCTCGTATCGTACTAACGGTACACGATAGTATCGTAATTGACTGTCCACCAGAAGAGATTAAGTTAATGGCTCATATCGGTAAGAAGGTCATGGAAAACCTACCTATCGATTGGTTATGGATTGACTGGGAAGGGGAAAGAAGAAGATTCCCTATCACGGCTGACGTAGAGATTGGTGTTACATACAATGACATGGTAGATTACAACCCAGACGACTTAGATACATTCGATTCTGTAGCTGGTTACTGTAAGTACCACGGAGACTTAAAGAACGTTAAGAACTATAAGAACTCTAAGGCGATTACAGAAGAGAAGTATGATGAACTAGTAGAAGTAATTAAGTCAAATAAACCGCAATACCAAAAAATAGCTTAAGGAGGACTTATGGTGGGTATAAAGATATTTACAGAAGAAGAATTAGATGCAATGGACTGGGATGATTTGCTAAAATTGTATCTGGTTCTATCAGAAAATCTAGACAAAGTAAACATAGAAATTAATAATAGAATTTAATAAAAGGGAGAGATTTTAATGGAGAAGAAAGCAAAATGGATTTTTATTGGAGAGTCTGACGAGTTCTTTACAAAGAGCAAGTTTTACCCGGAGATTGATAGAGCATCTACCGATTGGGGTGGGATTTCAGAAGAGGCGTTTATCGACATTATCAATAACGAGTTCGAAGTAGAACACCCAATCGATGAAAATTATAAGTTCTTTATCGATAATGAGGGCGAACCGCATCTAATGGACAAAGAGTTTTGGCAAATTAATTTCTATAGGCTATAAGGAGGGAAATACATATGTATATTAGCGAATTAAACTATGAAGAGAATGACTGGGTAGGTAGAGAATGCTACTTACCTAACTATTTACTAGGTTTGGAGATAGAAGGAGTTATGTACACAATTTGTCGCGTAGCTTATATCGATGAAGTTACCGAGACTGTATATGTACTCTATACGCATCCGGACGATTTAGGAGGTGAAGAAGGAACAGCAACCCAGCGATACGCATACATCCCTAAAGCTGACTTTGCTCAAAATGCTATGTGGACATAAAAAATAAAAAAGTTTAGGAGAAGGGGTTGACCCTTCTCTTTTTTGATGGTATTCTTTACTTACAGACAACAACAAAAGGAGATGAGAGGATGACTACAGAGGAAATACTAGAAAGTATCAGAGGTACAGAGGTTACAATTGATTTAGTATTCTTCACTGGAATATCAACAGGAGACTTAGTAGCGCATACTGTACCGCACACATTTGTTATTGGAGAAGAAAAGGAGATGAGAGAATGATTAAAGTATACACGATATGGGATTGGGACAATGGAAACTACTTAACAATGGTATACAACGCAGAAGGTCACAAGGTTTATCAAACACAAATAAGCTTTACAGCAGATTTCGATACAGTTTACATGTTTCAAGGTAGGTTATATACGCTATCAAGTATAAAAGATGATGGTAAGTACTTTATATTTGATGAGTATGGTAGTGAAGTAAAAGGATTATTAACTAAAGCTGGGGTGAATTTCAAATGAACTATAACATGTTTTATAAAGGAACGTACATAGGATATGTATCAGATAAGGATGTGTTTTTGGAATCGGAAGGTGTTACATTTAAAGAACGAGTAGAAAAAGAGGAACCACCATTTAGTATAGCTATCGAAGTGTTTGGGATTGACAAACCTAGTTGGCAATTGGTTGATATGGACGATGTTATTTTAGAATCAGGTATGGGTAGTCCGGATTATGACTACGGAAAAACTTATGAGTACAAAGGATGCGTGTATGTACTAGAAGACCACGACTATAGCTTCGGTCACTCTAGGTTTGACCTTATCAAACTAGTAGATGAAAATAGAAGAAGTTTACTACCGGGAGGTAATGGTAATGGCTAAAGTTAACTTACTAAATATTAAAAAAGAAGTGGACAAGCTTGTAAAGTTGTGTAACAGCTTAAAAGGTCACTACTGTACCTTACCCGCAGATATATTAGAAATGGGGTGGCTAGGAAATCTACAAGTGAAATGTAAGATTAGAGAAGTGGATTTATTTGAAGGGTATGTAGGTGTACTATTTATAGACCCTGACCCAGACCCGAATGAAAAAGCTTATGGACTAATCGAATACGTAGACATTGACAAGTTCCAAGAGAATGTAGGGTGGGGATGGGACACAGAGGAGGAATTATAATGGCGGCTGCATCGGTAACAGTTAGTACAAACGTAGGTGGCTACAAAGAATGGCGTGTGTATGGGGGTAACAGATTAGATGTAAGATGGATGAAAAGCGTTTACGAGAAAGCAGATTTTGAATGGATTAAAACAAAACATCCTAAGATGACACTAGAAGAGTGGAGAACTTTAAAATTGTCTTTAAATTTAAATAAGGGGTGAAGTTAAATGGAGACAGGAAGAGTTTATTACGAAGGGGATTTTGAATATAAGTGGAATGGCATCTGTTATGTGTATCGACACAAGAACGAATTTGATTGGGGTTTAGTTAGAACTACTAGTTTTCATATGGAAGTTATTAGACAGTTAGAACATGACTATCACGAGGAGGATATATTTTGATTAAATTCTTTACGCAGCTATTTTGTCCACATGACTATGAAGGTGAGTATGAAACAATTGCATCAGTAAGAGATGGAAACGACAATTTAGTAATTACAACAACTAGGTATAAGTGTAAGAAATGTGAAGATGTTATACATAAAGAAAAGATAGACAGAGTAGAAAAAGAATGGTATAAACAAAAGGAGGAAGAATAAAATGCGTATTATCATAAACGAACCAGCTAAAGTTGAAAATTACCAAGTAGGTGATATTATTATCCTAAAGAGTGGTACATATACTATCACCAAAACTCCGGCGCAAGATAAATACTATCTTCTCTGCGATAATCATAAAGACTGGGCTAATGGCTCATGGAGTAATATTAACGACATGATTAAGAACGTCAAAGGCAACCCGCACTTCAAACACTACTCTAAAGATTCGTTCCAGCTAAGACTTGTTAAAAAAATAAATAAACTTTAAAAAAAGTAGTTGCATTATTAATAGAATAGTGGTATTATAATTAGAGAAGATGATAGTTGTCTTCTCTATTCTATTTAAAAGGAGGAGAATGCCGTTTGATAGACATCAATGTGGACAACCTTGATTTTCAGAATTTACGCATAAGGGACGAGTCTGGACAAGAACTAACCTTCGATATGCGTAATGAATTAAAAATCAACGAGTCTATTTTGCAGCAGGAAATGTTGGAGCAACCGTCGAAGTATATATACTGGTCTTCTTTACTAGAGAAGCTACGATATTATCAAGAGATGGAAGATTTAAAGTTAGAAGTTGAATGGTCACGGTTAGATGGAGAAGCACGAGTACATATTACCGCGCAAGGCGGAAAAGCAACGAAAGACCAAGTAGAAGCATACATAAAGCAACAAGAATCGTATTTAAAACAGAAGAAAGTTTGTGTACACTATACACATGTTATCGGACGTTTGCAACGTATTGTGAAAGCGTTTGAGCAACGTAAAGACATGTTACAGTCGTATGGTAAACAAGTAGCTAATGACCTGTCGTATGGTCAAGGAGCGGGTAGTAAGTTTATGCAAGATGAACAAGCTTACTATAATTACACGCAACAACAAGTAAATCCGCAGATAGGGAGGGGCTATTAATGTCGGTACCTAATCTATATGATGTACCTAAACATTTAGAGCAATCAGAAGCTTTCCGCGAACTATCGGAAGCACTAGAATACTTAACTCCATATGAGTTTAAAGAAAGATACTTTCCTTATTGGTATAGCAAGAACGGTATCGAGGGAGTTAGTATAGCATTAACTGTTGATGGTTGGTACGTATTTACTATCGACGGAGAGGTTGTGCTAGATGCTAAATAAAATGAAGACTCGTGAAGAGATTATGGTAGTATTTAACGAGACTTTGGAGACAGATAAAGAAGTAAGAGAAGCGTGGAAAAATAGAGAAATTAGTTACGAGGATTACAAAAGTTACCTTACTCAAAATAGATGCTATCGATTAGCCCTTGAATGGGTTTTAGGAGAGGCTGATAGATTCGACTAATAAATTTTCAGAAAATTCAGAAAATTAGTTGACATCCTATTCGTAACATGGTATTATAATAGAGTACCAGTTAAGAGAGGAGGACAAAGAAAGTGAAAGGTAGCAACGTCACTTAGTTTTTGGGAAGTACATAGAATACATAATAAAATTTAAAAACAATTAGGAGGAAAATACATATATGAATTTTGCTGATATTATTGCACAGGAACAGAAGAACCTAGAACAACAAGGTGGCGGTGACCATCCGAAGGTAGTTTACCCGGAGACAAAACATCAACGCTTGTTCTTCGAGAAAGGGCAAACGGAATTAATGATTCAATTATTACCATCTGGTGATTTAGTAAGCCCGTTCTTCGCGCATACTCGTAAGATTTTCCTAAGTGCTAAAACATCTAAAGGTAAAGAGTTAAATGTTAACTTCACTTTAGATAGCCAAGTAAACGAAGGTTCATTACTAGATAACAAGATTGCAGAGTGGACAGATAAAGGAATGATTCCTACGCCATTCGGTGGACAACAAAAACCTAAGAATCTTTACCTAGTAAACGTGGTTCGTGTATTCCCGCACCCGCAGAACCCACAACAATTATACCAAGAGCGCGATGAGCATGGCAACCTAGTAGTTCGACTATTCGAAATGCCACAAACAGCGTTCAAAACGATTCTTAAGAATCTACAAGACCCATTCTTATCTGGAGGACGTGAATTATCATTCATCGACCCTAACGGCGCATTCCCTATTAAAATCGCTAAACCAGCTAAAGGTCAAATGGAGTACCCGGTAACAGTTTACCAAACAAACTTACCACCATTAGGACAAGGATGGGAAACACAGTTAGAAAACTTACCAGCACATGCGGTACCGACTGAGCGTTTAGAGAATGGTTACCAATGGGTAGAAACATTCATCAGCATCAAAGAAGGTAAACCGCAAGGACAGGCTCAACAACAGCCACAAGGACAAACCATACAGCAAAATCCTTACGGGCAACAAACTAACCCTTATGG
>Ga0256893_1000135_pt1 | contig 28866 bp, 27 predicted proteins | sample MC6MC0666MT_FD_190201 | JGI IMG/M metagenome (GOLD analysis project Ga0256893, IMG submission 190201) | Metatranscriptome of enriched soil aggregate microbial communities from Iowa State University, Ames, United States - MC6-MC0666-MT... | ecosystem: Environmental > Terrestrial > Soil >... | reverse complement strand
CTGCGTTCGCGCAACGAGGGCTTGAGCGTGTCCGCCATGCTCGGCCAGCGCTTCACCGGCAACGGCGACGTGCTCGCCTTCGCGTACAACACCGACGACGTGATCAACGGCGTCGGCTGGGGCGCGCATGTCGATCCGACATACCTCCGGTCGGCCCGACTATCACTGGCCTGATCGATCATCGCAATACCGCGGACGTCAAAGACGGCTTCGTGATCGAGGAAGGTTCGCTCGCCGGGCCGATCGGCGCGGCGCTCGTCGGCATGCTAGGCGCCGCTGCGCCGCTCTCGGGTGTGGATGTTTCGGGGCCGCGTACGATAGAACAGCAGTTTGCTTACGACGCACGGGTCGTCGAAGGGCTGCTGCACGGACCCTATCGCGGCGCGCTCAATCACACGCAAAGCTACCTCGTGATGGCGCATGACGACGAGAGCGGCCAGATCAGCGTGACTGAAAAGGGACGGCCACGCATCGCATGGGAAAACGCGGGCAAGCAACCCATTTTCGCAACCGTCGAGGACACGCTAAAGAAAGCGACGGTTCCGCTCGGCGGCAAATACCTGCGAGATCCAATTTCTAACGACATTTTCGGCAACCGGACCGTGACCGTGCATCCGCTTGGCGGCTGCGCGATGGGCGAGGACGCGGAGCATGGGGTGGTCGATCATCTGGGCCGCGTTTTTAGCGACAAGACCGGCACCGACGTACACGAGGGCCTCTACGTGATGGACGGCGCGGTCATGCCCCTGTCGCTCGGCGTGAATCCGCTTTGGACGATCTCCGCGCTCGCCGAGCGCAATTGTGCGCTGCTGGCGGCATCGCGCGGCTGGACGATCGACTACGATTCGAAAGGCACCGCCGGCACGCCACCCGCTCAGAAGATCGGACTGCGTTTCACCGAAACCATGGTCGGCCACTACACGCCGACGGGCGCGAACGAGGCCGCCGCAAGCCCCATGGCGTTCACGCTTACTGTCGAATCCGACGACCTCGCCGATATGCTTGGCAATCCAGACCATATGGCGAGAACCGCCGGCACGCTGACCTGCCCTGCTCTGTCCGCGCAGCCAATGACGATCACCGAGGGCACCTTCAATCTCTTCGTGGCCGACCCGGACGACGTTGACGAGCGCAACATGAACTATCGAATGACGCTCAATTCGGCAGAAGGCAAGACCTGGTATCTGAGCGGGCAAAAGATCATTACACGTACGTCGCCGCTCGAGTTGTGGGAGCAGACGAACACGCTGTATGCACAGGTTCGCGATGCGCCGTCGATCGACGCGCCGCCTGTCGGCAGCGCGAAGCTGGTCATCACGCCAGAAAACTTCCTGAAACAGCAACGCACGCTCGAAGTCACCAATGCGCCCGATCTGATAACGCGTCTCGAATGGACGTTGAAGTTCGGCAAATTCTTCGCTGGCGTGCTGTTCAGCGAATATGGCGGTGTTGCTGCGCCTTTGCAGTACTACGACCCGAACGGGGCACCACGCCTGAAGCGTGCCCTTCGTGCGCCGGCGCCACAGGTGTTCTTTTTCGACACGCCGGACGGCACGCACCTGCGGCTCACGCGCTACGTCGATCCAGCGCGCAAGAACGCGCGCCCTGTGTTGCTGATTCACGGCTCGGGCGTGTCGAGCCGCATCTTCTCGACGGATCTGGTCGGCACCAACCTCGTCGAATATCTGTGCGCCGCGGGCTACGACGTGTGGCTCGTGGATCTTCGCGTGAGCATCGAAATGCCGAGCGTGCTCGTGCCGACGAACGTCGATAAGGTCGCGCTCGAAGACATTCCCGCAGCCGTTGCAAAGATTCGCGAAGTGACGGGCGCAGCGGATATCCAGGCGTTAGGCCACTGCATGGGCGGGCTCGCGTTGAGCATGTCGCTGATGGCGGGACTCGAAGGCGTGCGCTCGGCGGTGATATCGCAGGTGGCCGCGCATCCGGTGCCCGGCCGGCTCGGCAGGATCAAGGCCGGCCTGCATATTCCCGACATCATGCAGCACCTCGGCGTGACCGACCTCACCGCCTACACAAAAGACGAAAGGTGGCCGCACAATCTGTTCGACGAAGCACTGCGGCTCTACCCGGTCGATCACGACGAGGGCTGCGGCAACCCGATCTGTCATCGCGCGACTTTCATGTACGGCCTGCTGTACGAACACGCGCAGGTGAGCGAGACACTTCATTCGAATTTGCAGGAACTGCTCGGCGTGCATGACGTCGGCGTGTTCAAGCATCTCGCCGCCATGGTGCGTGCGGGCAACGTCGTCAACGCCGACGGTGACGACGTTTATCTGAAAGGCGCGCGCGGCATGAAAGGCCTGGAGGGCATGCGGATTCCGATCGGCTTCATTCACGGTGACTGCAACGAAACGTATGTGCCGCAAAGCACCGCGCTCACCTACGAAATGCTCATCGATGCGTTTCCCGAGCAGCCTTATGAGCGGTATCTGATCCCGGGTTACGGACACATCGACTGCATCTTTGGCAAGAACGCGGCAGTCGATGTCTATCCGACTATTGCGCGCTATCTGAACGCGCACTAACGCCGCATTTCAGAACAGCTTGCCTGGATTGAGAATGCCGTGAGGGTCGAGCGCATGCTTGATTGCTGCCATGGCTGCGAGTTCGGCAGGCGAGCGCGAGATGGGCAGAAACTCGCGCTTGAGCAAACCGATTCCATGTTCAGCCGACACGGAACCGTGCAGCGGCCCGAGCATTTCATAAACGAACGCGTACACGGCGTGATGATCGACGCCCGGGATCGAATGGCCGTCGACGGTGACATGCAAATTCGAATCGCCGATATGCCCGAAGAAATAGGACTCATTGCCGGGCCACCGTTCGTTCAGGGCCGAGCGGCAACGTTCTACGAATTCGCCGATCACGCTGATCGGCAGGCTCACGTCGAAATTGATCGCGTCGAGCCGCACCGGAAATTCGGCGGTGCATTCGCGAATTGCCCATAGCGCACGCGCGTCTGCCACGGATTGCGCTATCACCGCATCGCGGATCGCGCCTTGCTCGAGCGCGTCGGTGAGCGCGGCGGAAAAGCGCTCGCCGTTGTCGCTTGCATCGAAGCTCGCGTGTTCAATCAGCGCGTAGAGCGGATGCGATCCGTTGAACGGCGAACGGGCTCCCGTCAGCTTGACGCCGAATTCGTAGAAGTCCGGCCACATGATTTCGAATGCGCCGATGTCGTTGCCGAAACGCGTCGACAGACGCCGAAGCAGATTGACGGCCGCATCGTAGCCGTCGAGTGCGACGAGCGCCGTGTGACGCGCGGCGCGCTGCGGATGAAGCCGCAGCACCGCGCGCGTGATGATGCCGAGCGTGCCTTCGGAGCCGATGAACCAGTGCTTGAGGTCATAGCCGGTGTTGTTCTTGACCATCTTTCCAAGCGAGGTCAGCACGTCGCCATTGGCGAGCACGACTTCGAGACCCAGCACCTGGTCGCGCGCGGTCCCCGACTGGATCACGCGATTGCCGCCTGCATTCGTCGCGAGATTGCCGCCGATCTGGCATGAGCCGCGCGCGCCGAGATCGAGCGCGAGTTCAAAGCCCGCTTGCGCCGCCGCCTCCTGTGCGGTTTGCAAGGTCGTGCCGGCGCGTACGGTCAGCGTGGCCGAAGCCGCGTCGATTTCCTCGATGCCGGTCAAGCGTTCCAGCGACAACGCGATGTCATTGGCGCGCGCAATCGCGCCGCCGGCGAGGCCTGTCATACCGCCCTGCGGCACCACTGGCTGATAGGCAGCATGGCAAATGGCGAGCGCACGTGCGACGTCCTCGGTGCTGCGCGGCAGCAGCAATGCGGCAGGCCGGGTCGGAGCGTGACGCGTCCAGTCGGTCAGCGCGCGCTCGCCGATCTCGTCGCCCACGCGCACCGCCTCGTCGCCGAGCGCGGCACGCAGCGCGTCGAGCGTTGCGCCAAGCGGAGCAGTGAGCGCAGTCGTGCTGATCGGCGGGTTCGCGTTGCTGTTGTCGGTCATGCAAGTGTTCCTTCGGTTACCTGTTTGCTTATGTCGTTTGAGCAGCGTGCTTTTTCCGATAGCCCATTGAATCGTTGATGCGCCCGAGGATATAGTCGCCCGCGGCCACCGGCTGATACTTGGGATGGTCCGCGCTCGCGCCCAGATCGCGCGGATCGACGATTGCGCCGTAGGTCGGATCGTAGAACGTCGCGATCGAATAACGCTCACGCCCGGACGCATTGATCACGCGATGAAGCGTCGAGCGAAACCGGTCGTCGGTCCAGCGCGCAAGCAGATCGCCGACGTTGACGACGAAGCTGCCCTCCACAGGCGGCGCATCGATCCATGTATCGTTAGCGATTTCGCGCACCTGCAAGCCACCCACCTGGTCCTGCCACAACAGTGTGATGCAGCCGTAATCGGTATGCGGCGCGACACCGAACTGATCCTCGTCCGACTGAGGCGGCTGCGGCGGATAGTAGACCATCTGCGTGCGCTGCATCCGCTTCGTATAACGCGGCGCGAAAAAATGTTCGTCGACGCCAAGGCTGACCGCCACCGCGCGCAGCAGATCGGCGCCGCATGCGCCCACCGCCTCGTAGTAGCCGTACAACGCGGGACGCAGCTCGGGCATGAACTCCGGCCAGTTGTTCGGTCCGCGTAGCGCCTGTCCCGCGAGCACATCCGGGTCGTCTTCGGGCAGTTCGAGTCCGATGCTGAAGAACTCTTTGTAATCGGGCCGTTTTGCCTGGTACATGGTCGCGTCGCCAAGCGCATTGAAACCGCGATGCCGATGGTTGACCGCAGCGCGCCGTTTGATCTCGGGTGGAAAAGCGAAGAACGTGCGCGCCGCCTGTGCCGCCGCGTCGATTGTCGCTTGCGGCACGCCGTGATTGACGATGTAGAAGAACCCGATCGTCGTGCACGCTTCGCTAATTTCGCGCGCCACGCGCTGCAACGCATGCGGGTCGCCCGCGCGCACGCCGGCAAAGTCAATGAGTGGAATACGGGTCACAGGCATCGCGTTGCTCCGTAAGAGGACCGGCCGGACCGGCGGGTCGCCAGGTCATTGCAGTGGTATATACCGCCAAAAGCGTGCTCGCAAGTGAACGCGCGGCTCTTCCTATAAGGGCTTTTCTCTACTGGCGGGTTTATTTATTTCGCGCGAATACTGCGGTATATTCTGCCTCGCATGACTTGCGCCGAGCCGCTTTGTGCGGTCCTCGCTTTGCCAACCGGAGAATCTCATGAGCATCCTTTCAGGCTGGAAGTGTCGTTTGGTCGTGCTGGCATTGTGCGCCGCAAGTGTTGCCGCTCATGCGGAAGACCAGCTCGCCAAAGTGAAGAAGGCCGGTGAACTCGTGGTTGGCACCGAGATGCAGTTCGCACCTTTCGACTTCCTCGAAAACGGTCAACAGGCCGGTTTCAACAAGGATCTGTTCGCCGAGGTTGGCAAGGAACTCGGCGTGAAGGTGCGCTTTATCGACTTGCCGTGGCCGAGCGTGCTGCCCGGCCTCGAAGCGGGCAAGTTCGATATGGTAGGCGGCCCACTCACCGTCACCAAGGCGCGCATGGAACGCTACACATACACGCTGCCGGTTGCAGACGCCACCGACGCGCTGCTCAAGCGCGCGAACGACACCGCGCTCAAGCAATCGTCGGACATCGCGGGCAAGACCGTGGGCGCCGGCAAGGGTTCGGCTCAACTCGATCAGCTGAAGGCATATGTCGCCACGTTGCCGAAGCCGCCTGAAATCCGCGAATACGTCGACAACAATCAGGCGTATGCCGACCTCGCCGCCGGCCGCATTGCCGCGGTGGCGAATTCAATGACCAACATCGCCTACGTCGCCAAACAGCGTCCTGAAACCTTTGCTGTGGTGCAGCCGCCGTTCGGCGCGAAAGTGTACTTTGCTTACTGCCTGCGCAAAGACGCCGACAGCAAGCCGCTCGCAGACGCGTTCAATGCGGCGCTCGTGAAAATGCATAGCGACGGACGGCTCGCGACTTTGCAGAAGAAGTGGTTCGGCGTTGCAATGGATGCCCCGACGACCATGCCCGCGCCGAACTATTGAGTTCGTTCCAGAAGCACATTGCACGCATACTCAGCGCACGCTAGTGCCTGTTTAATGCGTACCTAACGCACATTGGCGAGGTCGACGCCCATGTTCAGCACGACCGTCTTCGTTCAGGGCATGCCGCTCCTGCTGCACGCGGCGCTTGCCACCATCGGCGTTTCGCTGACGGGCCTTTTCATCGGCTTTTTCGTCGCGGTCGGCGTGTGCGCGGCGCGCCTGTCGCCGAATCGCGCCGCGAGCAGATTCGGCGGTGCGTATGTGTTTTTCTTTCGCGGCGTGCCGATGCTCGTGCAATTGCTGCTGGTGTATTACCTGCTGCCGTTCGCAGGCATCAACGTATCGCCGCTCGTCGCCGCGATCAGCGCGGTGTCGCTGTGCTCGGCCTCCTACATTGCCGAAATTCTGCGCGGCGGTTTTCTCAGCATTCCGCCGGGTCATATCGAAGCTGCACGCATGCTCGGCCTCTCGCCGTTCGACACGCTCCGGCGCATTCTCGTGCCTCAGGCGTTTCGCCTGACGCTACCGTCGCTCGTCAATGAAATGGTGCTGCTGATCAAGGCTTCGTCGCTGATTTCGGTTGTCGGTGTCGCAGAGTTGACCCGCACCGCGCAGAACATCGCCGCGAGTACTTACAGACCGCTCGAGGCATATCTTGCCGCCGGGCTTATCTACTTCGTGATTTGCGGTGCGCTCGCGCTGATCGCGCATGCCGCCGAGTTCCGTCTGAAGCACGCCTGATCGGCCCGGAGCCTTCGCTATGCAACAGTTCGATCCCACCGTCATTACGCACAATCTTCAGCCGATCGCGGCGGGCCTCGCCACCACGCTCGGCACCTGGGCCGCGGGAGTCGTGATCGGCATGATGATCGGCTTTCTGATCGCGGTACTGCAGCTCTTTTGCGGACGCTGGGTACGCGGCCTGTTGCGCTTCTATATCGAACTCTTTCGCGGCACGCCATTTCTCGTGCAACTGTTTCTGCTCTACTACGGCGGCCCGTCGTTCGGCCTCACGCTCGAACCGATGACAGCCGGCGTGCTCGGTCTCGGCCTCTATGGCAGCGCGTATTTCGCCGAAGCGTTTCGCTCCGGGTTTCAATCTGTGCCGCCCGGCCATCTCGAAGCGGCGTCGTGTCTCGGCCTGACGCGCACACAGGCCGTGTGGCGCATCCAGATGCCGCAAATGCTGGTGTTGATCGTGCCCGCGCTCACCAACCTCATCATCGTGTTGAGCAAGGAGACCGCTGTGCTGTCCATCGTCACGGTCCCCGAGTTGACGTTCGTGCTGACCGGCATCGGCTCGGCGAGCTTCGCTTTCGTAGAAACGCTGCTCATGCTGTGCGTGTGCTATCTCGCGCTCGTCGAACTGACGTCGCGCGCGGGCATGTGGGCCGAAACCCGCATTGCGCGTTTCATGGCATAAAAGGAATCGGATCACTTCATGAACGCTATCGCCGACATGCCCTCCTCCGCCTCCGCCGTTCACGCCCGACATGGATCGCCGCTGATCCAGGTGCGCGATCTTCGTAAACGCTTCGGCGAAGTCGAAGTGCTGCGCGGCGTCGATCTGGAGATTGCCCGCTCCGAGGTGGTATGCATCATCGGTCCTTCCGGATCGGGCAAGAGCACACTGTTGCGCTGCCTCGCTGCGCTTGAAACGTACGATCACGGCGACGTGCGCATCGAAGGCGAACTGCTCGGCTACAGCGAGCGCAACGGCAAGCGCGTGCGTGCGACGCAAGGCGAAATCAATCGCGTGCGGCGTAACGTCGGCATGGTATTCCAGCAATTCAATCTATGGCCGCACATGACGGCGCTCGGCAACGTCATGGAAGCGCTGCTGCGCGTGCGGCATCTGCCGCACGCCGACGCGCGCCGCCGCGCGAACGCGATGCTGGAAACAGTGGGCCTCTCGAATAAGGGCGATGCTTACCCGGCGAAACTTTCAGGCGGCCAGCAGCAGCGCGTGGCGATTGCGCGAGCGCTCGCCATGGAGCCGCACATCATGCTGTTCGACGAACCCACTTCGGCGCTCGATCCCGAACTCGTCGGCGAGGTGCTGCAAGTGATGAAGCAACTCGCGCGCGACGGCATGACGATGGCCGTCGTCACTCACGAAATGGGATTTGCCGCGCAGGTCGCGGATAAAGTCATGTTCATCGACCAGGGGCGCATTGCTGTTCAGGGCCAACCGCGCGAAGTTTTCCATGACGCCGGACAGCCGCGCTTGCGGCAGTTCCTGCAGAACTACTTCGACCGCAACGCATTCTGGGCGCGCGGCCCAGACGACGCAGAGCCGCTATGAACGCGCGCCCTGCCCCGACCGCATTGCGCGGACAGTAACCAGGGGCTGCCGATGTCCTCCATGCTTCGCGGCAAGAGCCACAAAGCCCACGGCAAGCCGCCAGCCGCCGCGGTTCGAAGCACGCGCGACGCGGCTGCGGGTACGAGCGCTGCAGGTGAGGCGCCGGCTGCACGCTACGAGCAGGTCAAGCAGCATATTCTTGGCATCATCGAATCGGGCGCGCGTCAGGCAGGCGAGCGTCTGCCCTCCGAACTGGACCTCGTTGCGACGCTGGGTGTTTCGCGCATGACTGTCAATCGCGCCCTGCGCGAGCTGGCGCACGAAGGGCTGGTTACGCGTGTGTCGGGCGTCGGCACATTCGTCGCGCAAGCAAGACCGCAATCCACGCTCCTGATGATCGCGCATATCGGCGACGAGATTCGCTCACGCGGACACGAATACAGCTACCGTACCGTGCTTTTGCAGCGCGAGACTGCGTCTGTCGTCGTATCGAATGCGTTAGGGCTCGCGCCGGCCGCTTCGGTTTTTCATGTTGTTTGCGTGCACCGTGAGAACGGCTTGCCGGTGCAACTGGAGGATCGCTACGTGAATCCCGCCATTGCGCCGGATTTTTTGCAGCAGGATTTTTCGGCGATCAGGCCGTCGGAGTATCTGTTCGAAACGGTGCCTGCGCACGACGTCGAACACATTGTCGACGCGGGATTACCGACTCAGGCCGAAGCCGGACTACTCGAAATTCGCGCGGAAGAACCCTGTCTCACGCTCGTGCGTCGTACCTGGACGAGCGGTGTTGCGGTGACGTTCGCGCGGTTCGTACATCCCGGCTCGCGGTACCGGCTCGGCTGCCGCTTCTCGCCGGATATGTCGCAACGGCAAGGCTGACGCGCCACGCTTCACGCTTCACGCGTCCACAACCTGGTTTCGTGCCGTGCCGGCGCCGTGCTGACCCGTCACACATTGCCCGCCAGATGAAAGCGCGAGGCCGGATGCCACAACTGCACGGACGTGGCCACGTCTTCGCCGACCCACGTACGACGCCATAGTTGCAAGCACGGCTCGCCAATTTCCATTGACAGATGACGGCGCACATACGCGTCCGGCTTCTGCGCGTAGATGCGAAACTCCGCGCGCTGGATGGGTGCGAGGCGCACCATGTAGTGATTCGGCGTCTCGATGGTGAAGTCCTGTTGCAAATACTCGGGAAACACCTTCGGGTTCACGTAGCGATCCTCGTACTGGATCGGCTCGCCCTCTTCGCTGTGCACGATGCACGAGTGGAACGCCGGGCCGCTCGACAGGCCGAGCGCTTCGAGCGCCTGCGGGTCGTCGCTCGGTTCGAGCGTCAACACGCGGGCCGAATGACGATGACCGCGCGCGGTGATTTCATCGGCGATATTGCGGATTTCCAACACCGTCGATTCGTAGCGCTGCGGCGCGACGAACGTACCGGATCCCTGCACACGGGTCAGCACGCGCTCAGTGGTCAATTCGCGCAATGCGCGCGAGACCGTCATGCGCGCGACGCCGAACTCCTTCACCAGTTCAGTTTCGGACGGGATCAACCCGCCCGGCTTCCAGTCGCCTTCGCTGATACGCCGGATCACATAGCGCTTGATCTGTTCATAGGCGGGCATTGCTTTCGCGGGCGTCTCCTTGCACACGGCGCGGTCCGCGTTGCCGCCATTTGCCGCGCTTATTTGCGGGGCCGCATGTGCACCTGCATGTGCACCGGCCTGTGCAACTGTCTCCGCGCTTTGTTGTGCGCGCTTTTGCTCATTTGTAGTTGTGTTCACTCCGACCTCGTGGGTGGGTTGCGGATCGCATCCGTTGTACCGCTTTTACGCCCCGCAGTAAGTCCCTTGGGGACACCTCGGTCGGTTCGCCGGCGGGTAAGCCCGCTCACCGGATATATCTTTGTCAGGCCACGTGAGCGACGACCGGCGCGCCGCCTGCAATGGCGACATGGCCCGCTACGTTCATCAGGCCCGCACTATCGCTCACACTATTTGCGGCGGCGGGCAAGTTACTCGCCGCTGCGAGCTTCCCGATAGACGCGTCAGCAACGACACTGAAATTACGCTGCCTCAGCTTGTCAGGGCCAGGCAACGGCGGCGGCGCCTCGCCAGCGATCATCCGGAAAGCCACGCTCATGTCGTCAGCGAGCGGACGGTCGTCGCGATACGTCGGCACGATCTGCCGCACGCGCTGCCACAACGCCTGCGTATGCGGGGCCGGTGGGGCGTCGGTGGCTTGCAGGTCGTAGGCCTGCGCCGCGGCCAATAGCTCTATCGCGACGATGCGCCCCGCGTTGTCGATGATTTCCAGCGCCTTCAATGCGGCAGGCGTGGCGTGGCACAAGTGATCTTCCTGCAAGCCCGACGTGATGCCGCCGTCGAGACTTGCTGGCAGCGCGAGCCGCCGGTTCTGCGCAACCAGCGAGGCCGCCGTGTACTGCGCGATCATGAAGCCCGAGCAGGTGCCGCCAGGCTCGGCCAGAAACGCGGGCAAGCCGCTCACCAGCGGATTCACGAGACGATCGAGCCGCCGTTCGGCCATTGCGGCGACCTGCGCGATGGCGGTGGCGAGGCTGTCCATCGCAAGCGCAATGGATGCGCCCACCGCATGCGCCTGCGAATAAACGCGCGGATCTTCCGGCGTGCCCGCGACAATCGGGTTGTCGGTGATCGACGCCAGTTCGCGATCCACCACGTCGGCGGTCGCGGCAAGCACGTCGCGCGCCGCGCCGTGCACGTGCGGAATGGTGCGCATGCTGAGCGGATCTTGTGTGCGCTGGCCGACCACGGCCGCGAGAATGCCGCTGTCGGCAAGCGCGGTGCGCATGCGCTCGCCTACCAGGTTCAGCCCCGGCGAAATGCGCAGCGCGAGCGAGTCTTCGTCGAATGCTGCCAGTTGGCCGCGCAGATTCTCGAAGCTCATTGCGGCGACGACATCGGTCCAATCGAGCAGACGCACCGCGCGTGCAAGCGCCAATGCGGCAAGCCCGGTCACGCACGGCGTACCGTTGATCAGGCTGAGGCCTTCCTTCGCTTCCAGCACGAGCGGCTCGCGGCCGAGCATGTGCAACGCGTCGCGGCCCTTCATACGCTCGCCGCGATATCGCACGTGACCTTCGCCGATGCACACCAGCGCGATATGCGCCATATGGCTCAGATAACCGACCGAGCCGAACGCCGGCACTTCAGGCAAGCAGTCGGCGTTGAGCAAGGCCACGAGTTGATCGGCGACCTCGATACGGATGCCCGAGTGCCCATGCGCGAAATTGTTGACGGCGGCGGCCATGATCGCGCGCGTCTCGGCGACACCGAGCGGCGTGCCGACACCGACTGCGTGACTCATCAGAATGTTGCGCGACAGCGTGCGCTGTTCGGTGGGCGACACGATCACGTCGCACAACGCACCGACGCCCGTGTTGACGCCGTACGCTCGAATGCCGCGCTCGACGATCTGTTGCACCAGTACATTTGCCGCCGCGATGCGCGCGCGGGCGTCGGCGGAAAGTTCGAGCGGCTCCCCGGCGGCGACCGCCGCCACCTGGGCCCAGTCGAGAGGACGATCGGAACGGATCACGGCCATGATGTTGCTCTGCTCGGTAGAGTGCGTGGCGATACGGATTAGTTGGTCGTGCGGTCCTGATGACTCGACACGAATTGACGGAAGCGTTCCGACTTGCATTCGACGAATACTTCGTCAGGCGTGCCGTCGGCTTCCACTTGTCCCTGATGCAGGAACATCACGCGGTTCGACACGTGCCGCGCAAAACCCATTTCGTGCGTGACGACCAGCATCGTGCGCCCTTCTTCGGCAAGCGAGCGCATCACGCGCAGTACTTCGCCAACGAGTTCGGGATCGAGCGCCGACGTGGGTTCGTCGAACAGCATCACTTTGGGATGCATGGCAAGCGCGCGCGCAATCGCCACACGCTGCTGCTGGCCGCCCGACAGATGCGCGGGATAATGGCCGCGCTTTTCCGCGAGACCGACTTTCGCGAGCAGCGCCTCGGCTTCTTCCACCGACTCGGCGCGGCTGCGCTTTTGCACGCGCATCGGCCCTTCGATCAGGTTTTCGAGCACCGTCATATGCGACCAGAGATTGAAGTTCTGGAACACCATGCCGAGTTGCGAGCGCACGCGATCCACCTGGCGGCGGTCGCTAGGTTGCAGCTTGCCGTCGCCGCGGCGCTTCATTTTCAGTTCTTCTCCGGCGAGCGCGACGGAGCCGTCATCGGGTGTCTCCAGCAAATTCAGGCAGCGCAAGAAGGTGCTTTTGCCCGAGCCGCTCGCGCCGAGAATCGAGATCACGTCGCCTTGATGAGCGTCGAGCGAAATACCTTTGAGCACGTGGTGGTCGCCGAACGATTTGTGAATGTTCTTGACCGACAGTGCAACGGGTGCCGTAGCGTTCATGGAATTCTCCAGGTTCATCCGGAATGGCCGGGCGCTCAGGGCGCGGCGCGGCGTGCTTCGGTAGTGGCGGACACCGGCCGGCTCGGCGCGGTCTGCCTGGGCGCCGCACGCAGATGCCGCGACAGTCGCGTTTCAAGCATGCCGAGTGCGCGCACGATAATGAAGTTCAGGAACAGATAGATCAGCGCGGCGCAGATAAATACTTCGGTCGTGCGATACGTTTGCTGAATGATCTGCTGCGCGACGCCGGTTACTTCCCACACGGTGACGAGGCTCGCGAGCGCGGTGGATTTGACGAGCAGCACGGCTTCGGTCGAATAAGCGGGCAGACACTGGCGCAGTGCAATCGGGCCGATCACGCGGCGCAGCAGCCCGAAGCCCGACAGACCGATCGAGTAACCTGCCTCGATCTGACCGACCGGCACGGCCATCAGGCCGCCGCGAATGATCTCGGCCGTATAACCGGCGGTACAGAGCGCGAGCGATAAAACAGCGCACATATACGGCTCGCGCAGCACCGGCCACATGAAGCTCTCGCGAATCACGCCGAACTGACCCATGCCGTAGTACACGAGAAACATCTGGATCAGCAGCGGCGAGCCACGGAACACGAGGATATAAGCGCGCGCGAAACGGTTCGGCAGCCAGTGCGGCGACACGCGCATCGTGACGATCACGAGCGACAGCAGCCCCCCGAGAACGAGCGAACAGAAGAACAGGCCGAGTGTGGTCGGCACGGCGGCGAGCAGTTGCTTCACCGTGTCGAGCAGAAAATCGAAGTCGAAGTTCATGATGCCGTCGCCGTCAGTTGCGCGCGAAGTTGCGCTTGAAGGACCGGCCCACGCGTGCCTCGGCGTGGTTGAAGACCCGGTTCGAGATGCTGGTCATCAGCAGATACAGCGCGCCGCCGACCACGAAGAACGTGAAGTATTGATGCGTGGAGCCCGCCGCCACCTGACTCGTGCGCAGCAGTTCGGCGAGACCCGTGACCGAGATCAGCGCGGAATCTTTCAGGCTCAGTTGCCATACGTTGCCGATGCCGGGCAAGGCGAAACGCAGCACTTGTGGAATCAGGATGCGGCGCGCCATGGTGAGGGTAGGCATGCCGATGGAGCGCGCCGCTTCGAGCTCGCCGCGCGATACCGCGAGCACCGCCGAGCGATACACCTCCGCCTGATACGCGCCGGAAATCATGCCGACAGCGAGCGCGCCGATTACGAACGGCGGCACGCCGACGAAGCCCTCGGCGCCGAACCACTGGCCCACGGTCGTCACGAGCGTCGAGCCGCCGAAGTAGAACAGGTAGATGACGAGCAGTTCGGGCACGCCGCGAAACACCGTGGTGTAGATGTCGCCGATCACGCGCAGTGTGCGCAGACGCGACAGCTTGGCCGCAGCGACCAGGGCGCCGAATACGGCCCCGACCGCGAGCGCTGCGAGCGTGAGCGCGACAGTCATCAACGCCGCGAGCAGCAGCACGCCGCCCCAACCTTCCGGCCCGAAGCCGAGCATCTGTATCAGAGCCATTGCCTACCTCCCGTCTTGACGGACGATGAAACAGCTGCACGCGCAAGCTCGCGCCCACGCATGCAGCATTCGTGCAACGCCTCGTGAATCAGGGCGTGACGTCGGTCTTGAACCATTTCGCGGACAGCTTTTTGACGGTGCCGTCGGCGAGCGCCGCGCTGATCGCGGTGTCGAATTTCGCTTTCAGGTCGGCGTCCTGCTTGCGGAACGCGAGGCCTTCACCCGGACCCCAGATCGGACCGCCGATCTTCGGGCCGGCCATCACGATCGATGCGGTTTCCTTCTTGTCGATGTTCGCGGCGTAGTACGTCACGTCGTCGAACGACGCGTCGATACGCCCGTTCGCCAGATCGAGATCGCGCTCGGGCGACGTCTTGTAGACGCGGATCGTGGCGATGTCCTTGAAGCCGTCGTTGATGAACTTGGTATAGACGGTGCCGGACTGGATGCCGATGGTCTTACCCTTCAACTGCTTGCGCAGCGCGTCGACGGTCGGCTGATCGGACTTCGGATCGCCTGTGAGCTTTACGACGCCCGCGTCCGCTGCGGCCTTGGGCAGCACCTTGTCGTCGGCCACCGCGAACGTGGCGGGCGTGGCCGCATACGGCTTCGAGAACGCGATGATCTTTTCGCGCTCCGGCGTGATCGAGATCGCATCCATCAACACGTCGAACTTGCCGGCCTGCAGACCCGGGATCATGCCGTCCCAGTCTTGCGCGACCAGGTTGCATTGCAGCTTGATGCGCTCGCAGAGGTTGGCAACCAGTTCAGGTTCGAAACCGCCGAGCTTGCCGCCGGGCAAGGTCAGGTTCCACGGTGCATAGCCGCCCTCGAGCGCGATCGTCACCGTCTTCCATTCCTTCGCCTGCGCCGGTGCGCCCAAAATCGCCGCGGCGCCGAGCACGGCGCCGATCAATGCTTTTGCTGCCGTGGTGCGTTTCACTTTCACGTCGAAACTCCTTTGATTGAGGAAACCGTCGAACCGGAATGCGGACCAGCGTTCTGAGCGCCGCTGAATTTGTATAGACAAGTCTGCATGAGTCAAAAAGCCGTCGCAAGCAGATTCTTGGAAAAATTGCCCGATCATCGGGTAAGCCCCTATAAGGCGCGGTGGATCGGGGCTTTCGGAGGGTGTCGACGACGAAGGCGCACCCTTCCCGCGCCGCAACGGATGCGTCGGCATGGTGCACTTTGTCTAGACAGGTTTGACGAATGGAACGCGGAGGTGCGCTGCGGGGATACGTCGGCCCGATGAAAGGACCGACGGTGCGGGCGAGGAATTACTCGGAATCGGCCCGCGCGCGCACGCGGTCAAATATTTCCGCCAGGTCGATGTCGCCGGTCTTCAGACCGAAGCGTTCGTGCAGACAGGCCGCGAGTTCGTCAGCGCTTGCAAGGCGCTGCTCGCGGACGATACTGCCGTCCGCCGCGCGCTCGTTCAGTTGATCGTTCAGCAGCGCGAGGCGCGTGTCGTCCAACACGCGGCACACGATGAGATTGTTCGCGAAGATCGCTTCCGGCGACGTCGACGTGTACCAGTTCGACGTTTCGTAATCGATCCACTCGACCGGATGCAAATCGAAGCGATAGACGCGCGACCACGTTTGATCGCGCGCCTGCACTTCGAGATACAGCGCGTCGTGGGAAGCGTCGGCGAGACGGAAGATGCCAAGGTCCGTGCGTTGCGCAAGACCCGGCGTCAATCGCACCGGCGATGTCAGCGTAACGCTGCCGAAACCCACGTCCGCGATCCATGCTTCGTTATCCACATCGATTCGCAGCACCATGTGCGTACGAGGTGGAACCGCGTCGGGCTCCCGGCCCCACAGCACTCGCCCAATCAACGGCGTGACCTGAAAGCCCAATTCGACCAGTACGTTCGCGAGCAGCGCGTTCTGCTCGAAGCAGTAGCCGCCCCGGCGATCGTCGACGAGTTTTCTTTCGACGGATTCCAGATCCAGCTTCACTGCGCGACGCGTGAGCGGATTCAGGTTTTCGAACGGAATGGCTCGCGGATGCAACCGGTGAATTGCCTTCAGCACTTCGAGCGTCGGCGCACGCGGGCCCGTATAACCAATGCGCTCGAAGTAGTTGTCGAGATCGAGTGTGTGTGACATAGGCGTCGTCCGTCTGGTTCTAGTTGCGCTACTGTCGGCCTCCGAGCGCCGACTTCGCGATCGACGGCACGCTGATACCGTTGCTCGTTGCGAACTGTACCGCGGAACTGAGCGTCGACATCAGCGACTGCAACTGCCCCGGTGCCGATTGCGCGATATACGACGCGCTTTGCGCGGTCTGCGGATTCATGCCGGCCTGCAACAACGAAGCAGGATTCATCTGCCCGATGCTGCCGAGGCCCGACTGCAAGCTCGAATACTGACTGACGCCTTTACCGAGCGACGCCAGGCCGTCGGTGAACGCCTGCTTGTTCACCGGCGTTTGCGTTGCGTTGCCCGTTCCACCCACGCGGCTGGCAAATGCCTGCGTCAACGTTTGCGACAGCGACTGCTGCGTGCTGCCCACTTGCGTCAACTGGCTGACCGACGGCGTACCGCCGCTCAGCAAGCCCGCGGCCTGCTGTGCCTGCCCGGCCGCGCTCGACAGACCCATTGCGGACGCAAGCGACGACTGCCCGCTCAGCACCTGCTGATTCGCACCCACGTACGTTTGCAACAACTGCGTTATGCCGCCAGACGATGCCGCGCCAGCATCCGCGGATGTGTCCCCGCCACCAATGCCGAACTGCTTCAGATTCAACTGTGCGTTCGAAACGCCGCTTGCGAAAAGACCGGCGCTCGCCAGCAACGAAATCAGAAGGACACGCTTCATATGTAACTCCTTGTAAGAGACTGCGGAAACTCGTGCGGTTCGACAAGCCGCACTGATACGCGTTCGCACAAATTTTCGACGCGTGAGTCCCCGGCATGTTGACGCGAGTCGTTTGCCTCGCGTTGACGCACCGGTACATGCCTCGGTACGATCACGCCCATTGTCCGGTTCGCGCGAACCGATGCCGGCCTGCGTCCGGTTAAATAGCTGTTTAACGCCGCGGCGCACGAAAGCAGTCGATAACAACATTAAAGGCATTTTGATGAAGCTCGCCCGATCCATTCGCCCCGTTGCATCCTTGCCTGTCCGCTTCGAGTTTCTGTCATCTGGCAGCAAGGCGGCCGGGCGCAGCCGCACGCGTTCGATTCGCCGCATCGCGTGGTGCACGGCGTTCGCTTGGGCTTGCACTTCGGGTGCGGCAATGGCGCAAGGCGATGCCAACGCAGCCGCAAATGCCGACGCCGCGCGCGATGCAAGCAAAACAAACGAAGCAGCAGGCGCGGATACGGGCAAAGCCGCGGCCAGCGAGAGCGGCTTCTGGAGCCGCGACCAGATGTTCGGCGACATGGGCGGCTTGCGCCCGTGGCTCGGCAAATATGGCGTGAGCTTCGCGCTTACTGAAACCAGCGAACTGCTTGGCAACCTGCGCGGCGGCCTCGCGCGCGGCGCCGCGTACGACGGCGTGACTACCGCGACTGTCCAACTGGATACCGACAAAGCGTTCGGGTTGCCGGGCGGCCAGTTCAACGTGAGCGCATTGCAGATTCACGGCGGCAACTTCAGCGGTGACAAACTCGGCACGCTGAATACGGCAAGCGGCATTGAAGCCGAAAACAGCACACGCCTGTGGGAGCTGTGGTATCAGCAGTCGTTCCTGAACAAACGGATCGACGTGAAGGTCGGTCAGCAAAGTATCGACCAGGAGTTCATCTCCAGCACGTACTCCGCGCTTTTCATCAACACGATGTTCGGCTGGCCCGCGCTGCCCACTTACGATATGCCGTCGGGCGGGCCGGCGTATCCGCTGTCGGCGCTCGGCGTGCGCGTGCGCGGACAGATCACGCCTTCATTGACGGCGCTCGCCGGTGTGTTCGACGGCGATCCGCTCGGCAACAATCCGAACAACCGCAGCGGGACTAATTTCAACCTGCATAACGGCACGCTGTTCATCGGCGAGTTGCAGTATGCGATCAACCAGCCGGCGGACAGCGACACGCCGCCTGCGGCGAGCACTGCCGGAGGCGGACTGCCGGGTACCTACAAGATCGGTGTCTGGTACAACAACGGCCACTTCGCGGACCCACGCTACGACAGCAACGGTGTGTCGCTCGCAAGTCCCGCGTCAACGGGCGTCGCGGCGAACCATCGCGGCGACTACAGCTTCTATGCGGTGGCCGATCAGATGATCTGGCGGCCCAACCCGGGCGAAGCGCGCAGCCTCGGCGTGTTCGCGCGCGTGATGGGCGCACCGGGTGACCGCAATCTCGTGAGCGTCGCGGCCAACCTTGGCGTCGTGCTCAAAGCGCCGTTCGCCGGCCGCGACAATGACAGCGCGGGTCTGGCGCTCACGTACATCAAGATCGGCAATCACGCACACGGAATCGATCAGGATAACCTGGCATTCAGCGGCGGCCCGTACGGTGTTCGAACGAGTGAAACCGCGCTCGAAGCGACCTACCAGTACCAGATCGCCCCGTGGTGGATGCTTCAGGCCGACGCGCAATACACCTTCAATGCAGGCGCCGGTCAGAACCCGAACGATCCGACGAAGCCGCTGCGCAACACGTTCGTCGTCGGCCTGCGCACGAACATCGCGTTCTGATACGCATCGCACTGCGACCGGACGCATGAGGTCGGCCGCACCCGTTCACTGCGCGGCCGCCGACCCGCGCGGCTGGTTGCGTAACGACAGATCCTGAACCATCTGTGCTGCCAGATAATCGCAGGTCGGCCTGTCTGACTTCGCGCTGCGCGCGACTACGATTTCCAGCGGCTCTATCTTCGGCAAGCCTTGTGCTTCGCCGAGAATAGCGAGGCGCGGCGGCACACTGCAACGCGTGAGCGCCACCACCGACAAACCCGCGTCCACCGTTGCGACGAGACCCATCAGGCTCGCGCTGCTGAATGCCGCGCGATAGCGAATCCGCGCGCCGTCGAGCGCGGCCAGCGTATGCTGGCGCGCCACGCAGCCGGGCTCGTACAGACCGACGGGCAACGGCGACGCCGCCAGTACCGGCGTATCGACGCTAGCCCCTACCCACACCATCGGTTCACTGCGAACGAATTCGCCGCGCAATTTGCGGTCGCGCGTGACAAAGGCGAGATCGATCTTGTTGTCGGCCAGCATCGGCGCAAGCGAAGTGCTCTGCGCGCAGACGATTTCGATCTCCACGTGCGGGTAGAGATTCGAAAATCGCCGCAACACCGGCGACAACAGCGACGACACGTAATCGTCCGGCGCGCCGAGCACCACGCGTCCGGTAACTTCGGGCCGAACGATCGCCGACCACGCTTCCTCGTGCAATGCCAGCACGCGCCTCGCATATTCGAGCAGCGTATTGCCGGGCCGCGTGAGCGACAGGTTGCGCGTGTTGCGCGCGAACAGCGTGGTGCCGAGCATGGCTTCGAGCCGCTTGATCTGCATGCTGACCGCGGCCTGCGAGCGGTGAACGGTTGCCGACGCTTTCGTGAAACTGCCCGTATCCACGACCGCGACGAAAGTGCGCAGCAGATCGGCGTCGAATTCGGGGTGCATGATTTATCAATCCTGCTTATGGAATTTCTCAATTTAATTCGTTTGTGATCGCCACGCAACCGGCGCAATACTTGGCTGCATCACTTCACGGAGACGATCGGCATGACCCTCACCCAACGTCAACAGGGCGCCATCACGTTGGCCGGCGGAGGGCTGCTGATGGGCACGCTCGGCGTCTTTGTCGAGGAAGCGCGGCTCGGTGCGCTGACCCTGGTGTTCTTCCGTTGCCTGTTCGGATTCCTCTCGCTGGCCGCGTACTGCGCGTGGAAGGGCTTCTTCACGCGCGCAGATTTCACACGGCGTACGGTCGTACTCGCGCTGATCTCCGGCGTGCTGATGGTCACGCAATGGGTCGGTTTCTTCGATGCGATCCATCGCACCAGCATCGCGGTCGCGACCGTGGTGTTCCACGTGCAGCCGTTCTGGGTCGTGCTGATCGGCGCCGCGCTTTTCAACGAACGGCTAGGCGCGGATCGGCTTGGCTGGATCGCGACCGCCTTTGTCGGACTCGTGCTCGCGTCGGGTGTCGCGGCCACGGAAAATCTGCAAGGCCACACGAGCTATCTGATCGGCATCGGCGAAGCATTGGCCGGCTCGGTGCTGTATGCGAGCGTTACGTTGATCGCCAAGGGACTCGGCGACTTGCGCCCGCACCTGCTGACACTCGCACAGTGCGCGGTGGGTGTGGTGTTCCTGCCGATCATCGCGCCGCTTATTGCGCCCTTTGACGCCGTGCACATCGGGGCAATGCAGTGGTTCTGGATCGTCGGCATGGGGGTGCTGCACACGGGACTTTCATATGTGCTGATCTACGGCGCGTTGCCCAAGCTCACCACACCGATCATCGCGGTGCTGCTGTTCGTCTATCCGCTCACCGCGATTGCCGTCGATGCCATCGTGTACGGCCGCGCGCTTTCGCTGCCGCAACTCGCGGGTATGGCGCTCATCGTGATCGCGAGTCTCGGCGTGAATCTCGGCTGGCCGCTTGTATCGTTGCTGCTCCCGCACCGGCGCGCGCGGGGTCATGCAGAGTGAGTCGCACGTTCAGGCTTGGCAATAAATAAGTGCCGGCAAACGGCCGGCACCGCGCTGCGGAGCCCGTCAGATTTACTGCGGCAGCACTTCACCCTTCGTCTCCGGCGCGAACGGAATGACAAACAGACCGGCGACGAACACGAGCGCCGTCAGGGCCACCGGCACCCCGAGCGTGTGCATGTGAAGAACCGCCGCGCCAAGCAGAAAGTTCACGCCCGCGCCAACAAACCGTCCGAATGACGTACAGAACGCAAACGCCGTCGCACGCACGCGTGTTTCGAACTGCTCGGGCAGCCACAAGCTGAAGAGCGCAAAGTTCCCGCCGAAGAAACCCAGCACGAACAGCCACGCGATGAAAGGCGCGAGCCCGTTCGGCAAATAGAAGGCCCAGCCGAAACTGCCGGTGATCGCCACCGCCATTCCGGCGAAGTAAAACGCCAGCGTCTTGCGGCGGCCGAAGCGTTCCGCGAGCGGCGGCAGTGCGAGGCATCCGAGAATCGTGCCGATGGACAGCAAGCCCGTTGCGAGCGACGCCATTCTGATTGCATCGTTCTTCGCCATGCCCGCCTTGGACGCAAGCTGGATGACGGCCGACGGCTCGTACACGGCCCCCGCCCACAAACCGATAATGGCAATGGTCAACAGAATGCACGCGACCCATGTGCGCCGCCGGTAGGCCGGTCCCAGGATTTCGCGCAGCGGTTTCGCGCGTTCGGCGTGCGCCTCGGCCTTCTGCCATTTCTCGGACTCCTTCACGCGCAACAAAATCAGAATCGCGACGACAACCGGCACGGCTCCCGTCAGGAACATTGCACGCCAGCCGAAGTGCACGCCAATTGTGTAATTCAGCGCCGCGGCCAGGAAGAAGCCCGCGTAATACCCCGTTTGCAGATAGCCGGCGCCCATTTTGCGACGATCCTCCGGCCACGCTTCCGCCACGTAGGTGCCGGCGAGCGCCCATTCCCCGCCTATACCGACTCCCGCGATGAAGCGATAGATGCCCAACTCCCACACGTTGTGAGAAGTCGCGGCGAGGCCCGTGAAAATCGCGAATGTGAAGATCGTGCCCGCCAGCACCTTGGTTCGTCCAAAGCGATCGGCGAGCGGTCCCCATATGAAGGACATGCCCCAGCCGACCAGGAACAGCGCAAACAGAATAGAACCGGCCAGTCCGATGTTGGCGGGCGTCGCCGCGTAGCCGGAGCGCGGCAATAGCTCGGTCAGCGCCGGCGTGAGCACGAGCGCGTAGATGAACGAGTCCATGCCGTCGAGCGTCCAGCCGGCCCAAGCGCCCCAAAAACCCGCAATCTGCGAGCGATTCAACGGCGTGCGGCGCCGTGCGGCCGACGTGCGGTCGGTGAGTGAACTCATCGTGCTCCTCCTGCCTGCTGTTACCTGCATATGAAAGGGAAACGACCGGACGACGAGCTGTCGTGAAGCCATGGTTGCCGTGCAAGCCCGCAGCACCCTGCGGGGCCCGGAGAGAAATTCCGGGTTTGCCCGCGTTTAATTAGCGTCGTTTTGTATATAATATTTGAACTATGAACGACGCAACAGATGGTTTTCCCCTGGATGCCCCCGTACGCGCCGCGCTTCTTCCGGCAGCCGCGCCACGGGAGAGCACGTCCCGCGTAATCGCGGAGGCGCTGCGCGAGGCAATTATCGACGGCACGCTGGCGCCCGGTGCGCCGCTGCGCCAGGACGCGCTCGCCCGGCACTTTTCGGTTAGCGCGATTCCGGTGCGGGAGGCCTTGCGCCTGCTGGAGACCGAAGGCTGGGCGAAGGTCGCGGTGCACAAAGGTGCCACTGTCGCGCCGTTGTCCGCAGATGAAGCGCGTGAGATCTACGAGATCCGCTCCGCGTTGGAGAGCCTTGCCATCGGGCTGGCAATACCCAAACACACAGCGGCCACGCTGCGCGAATGCGCGGCGCTGTGCCGCGCGGCGGAGCGCGAGCCGGACCCGTCGCTATACGTGGCGCGCAATGCCGAATTCCACATGAGCCTGTATGCACCGGCCGCGCGTCCTCAGCTCGAAGACCTGATCCGCGTGCTGCATCGGCGTGGCGAACGGTATCTGCGCCTGAAATTCGGTTTGCCTTCTTACAAGGGCGAATCCGACAATGAACACAGCGAATTGCTCGACGCCGTGCAACGGCGCGACGTGCCGGGCGCGCAAGCGCTCGTCGTTGCGCATCTGCTCGGCACGGGCGATCTGCTTCACCGTTTCCTGACCGAACGCGCGCAGGCGGAAGCCGCGCTCGCGAACCGGCCCAAGCCGCGCGGCAGACCCCCGCGCATCACCACCGGGAGCTGATTGAGCCGATGAACCCATCCGCCGAAGCGTCATCCGCCGCACGTTCATGGACCACGCGCCGCGACGAAAAGAACCGCCGCCTCGCCGTTATCGCGCCATGGCTCGAAGACGGCGTCCTGCCGCCCAACCGCATCGTCGATGCACTAGAAACGCTGATCCAGCCAGGCGACCGGGTCGCGCTCGAGGGCGACAACCAGAAGCAGGCGGATTTTCTGTCGCGCTCGCTGGCGAAGGTCGATCCGCAGAAGCTTCACGACGTGCATCTGCTCATATCGAGCATCAGCCGCCCCGAGCATCTGGCGCTGTTCGAACGCGGCATCGCGCATAAAGTGGATTTCTCGTTTGCCGGGCCGCAGAGCTTGCGCGTCGCGCAACTGCTCGAAGACGGGCAACTGGAAATCGGCGCGATCTACACGTACGTCGAACTTTACGCGCGCATGTTCGTGGACCTGACGCCGCACGTCGCGCTGCTTTGCGCAGAAAAAGCGGACCGTCACGGCAATCTCTACACGGGCCCGAACACCGAAGACACACCGACCATCGCGGAGGCCGCCGCGTTTCGTCACGGCATCGTGATCGTGCAGGTCAACGAGATCGTCGATGAACTGCCGCGTGTCGATATTCCAGGCTCGTGGGTCGACGTGGTCGTGCAGGCGGACCGGCCGTTCGCGGTCGAGCCGCTTTTTACGCGCGATCCACGCCATATCGGCGACCTGCAGGTGCTGACCGCGATGATGGTGATACGCGGCATCTACGAACCGTACGGCGTGAGTTCTCTGAACCACGGCATTGGCTTCGACACCGCGGCGATCGAGTTGCTGCTCCCCACGTACGGCGAGTCGCTCGGCCTGAAGGGCAAGATCTGCCGCAACTGGACGCTCAATCCGCATCCCACGATGATCCCCGCGATCGAATCGGGCTGGGTCGAGAGCATCCATTGCTTCGGCAGCGAAGTCGGCATGGAGTCGTATATCGAGGCGCGTCCGGACGTGTTCTTCACCGGCAACGACGGCACCCTGCGCTCGAACCGCGTGCTGTGCCAACTGGCCGGGCAATACGGCGTCGATCTCTTCATCGGCTCGACGTTGCAGATCGACGCGGACGCCAATTCATCCACGGTGACGCGCGGACGTCTCGCCGGCTTCGGCGGAGCGCCGAACATGGGCCACGATCCGCGCGGCCGCCGTCATTCGAGCGAAGCGTGGCTCAAGCTTCTGAAGGATCAGGGGCCCGTGTCGCGCGGTCAGAAACTCGTCGTGCAACTCGCGGAGACATACAAGAAAGGCGGCGAGCCGACTTTCGTCGACGAACTGGATGCCGTCGCCGTGGGCGCGAAAAACGGCATGCCGATTGCGCCGGTCATGATCTATGGCGACGACGTGAGCCATGTCGTCACGGAGGAAGGCATCGCGCATTTGCACAAGGCCGAAGGCATCGACGAACGGCGCGCCGCGATTGCCTCCGTGGCCGGCGTGACGCCGATCGGCTTGCGTGCGAAGCCTGAAAAAACCGCCGAACTGCGCCGGCGCGGCATCGTCGCGTATCCGGAAGATCTCGGCATTCGTCGCGGTGAAGCGAAGCGCTCGCTGCTGGCGGCACGCAGCATCGACGATCTGGTCACATGGTCGGGCGGTCTGTATGCGCCACCGGCTCGCTTCAGGAGCTGGTAATGAGAGCCGCTGCTGTTTTGTTCGAGCGCGATGAGCGGTCGTCCGCCCAGGCCGCGCAGGCCGTGCAAGTCGGGCCCGCGCAGTTGCCGGCCGCTCGCGTCAGCAAGTCTTTCCAGAACCTGCTCACCGACGCGGAACTAGCCCATTACGCCGTGACTGCGTTAATCGACGAAGCCGAACTCACGCCGAAGCCCGCCCTCGTCGATCGGCGCGGCAGCGGCGCGCATCGCGACTTGGACCTTGCGATCATGCGCCGCTCGGCGCAAGCGCTCGAACCGACGTTTGACGCGCTAGCGCGTACGGCGCGCCGCCGCGGCGAACCGTCGGCGCTGTTGCGCACTGAACTCGCGCAGATCGGCCGCGCGGGCGAGCAGGACATGCTGCGCGCGACAGGCGGCAGCAACGCGCATCGCGGCGCAATCTGGATTGTCGGGCTGCTGGTCGCGGGCGCGTCTTTGCAGCAGACCGCGGGCCGCCTCGACGCATCGAACATCTGCCAACGCGCGGCGCAGATCGCCTGCTTCCCCGACCGCTTTGCCGCTGCCACCGACAGTCACGGAGAGCGCGTGCGTCAGCGCTATCAGGTCGGCGGCGCACGCCGCGAAGCGCAAGAAGGCTTTCCGCATGTGATCGGCACGGGCTTACCCGCGTTGATCGCGGCACGCGAGCGCGGCATCGCCGAAGACGCCGCGCGCGTCGACGCCCTGCTCTCGATCATGGCTTCGCTCGACGACACCTGCCTGCTGCATCGCGCCGGTCTCGACGGCTTGCATGCCGGACAGCGCGGCGCGCAGCGCGTGCTGCAAGCCGGTGGCAGCTCGACACGCGAAGGCCAGATCGCGCTCGCCGCACTCGAACAGCAACTGCTGTCGCTCAACGCATCGCCCGGCGGCGCAGCCGACCTGCTCGCCGCCACCCTCTTTCTCGACATGCTGGCGCATCACGACGCCAGCGGGAGCTGAGCCACATGGAACATCTGACCTTCGACTATCCGGCGCAACGCGCCGTCACGACCCGCGCGCATGTCGGCGTGGTCGGCTCGGGCGATCTGGAAGTGCTGCTCGCCCCCGCCGATAACGCCAGCGCGCTGACCGCGCATGTCGTCGTGCGCACGAGCGTGGACGGCTACAGTCACATCTGGAAGAGCGTGCTCGACCGCTTCTTCACTCGCTACGACGGCGCCGCGCAAATCGAAATCAACGACTTCGGTGCGACGCCCGGCGTCGTGGCGTTGCGGCTCGCCGAAGCCGTCGAGGCCGCCGAACAGGGAGACGACGCATGAGCACGCTTGCAAGCACGCATGCCGCGCCGCTGCTGCGCGACAGCTTCATCGAACTGCCCGCTCGCGAGCGCGCCCGCTCGCTGCTCGATCCGGGCACCTTCCGCGAATTGCTCGGCCCATTCGACAGGATCGAGTCGCCCTGGCTGCCGCTGCAAGGCGTCGTTTGCCAGGCGGACGACGGCTGCGTGATCGCGCGCGGCACGATCGACGGCGAGCCCGCTGTGATCGCCGCGATCGAATCGGCGTTCCAGGGCGGCAGCATCGGCGAAGTGTCGGGGAGCAAGATCGCCGCTGCGCTCGAACTGGCGCTGCGCGATTGCGAGCGCGGCAAGATCGTGCGGCCGGTCGTGCTGTTCGAAACCGGCGGCGTGCGCCTTCAGGAAGCCAACCTGGGCCTCGCCGTGATCGCCGAGATGCAGGCGGCGATCGTTGCGCTGCGTCGTCATGTGCCGGTGGTCGGCGTGATCGCGGGCATGGTCGGCTGTTTCGGCGGCATGTCGCTCGCGGCAGCGCTGTGTTCGTACCTCGTCGTGACGAAGCAGGGCCGGCTCGGTATGAACGGGCCAGAGGTGATCGAACAGGAAGCCGGCATCGAAGAGCTGGATGCAACCGACCGGCGCCGCGTGTGGCAACTGATCGGCGGAGAACAGCGCGCGGCGACGACGCTCGCCGATAGCCTCGTCGACGACGACGCCGAGGCCGTGCGCGCCGCCGCGCGTTCCGCGTTCGCGCTCGGGGTGCCGGCTGCACACCGGAGCGAACAGGTCGATGTGTTCTTGCAACGGCTTGCGCGGATCGACCCGGCCAGCGTGACGCCGGAAAGCATGCGCGAGGTTTATTCGACGAAGCAAGACGCCAATCAGCCGCGCAAGGAGCAAGCATGAGCGACACCCAACTGAGCCGCGGCGCGCGCTGGTTCCACGCGCTCGCCGGCGATTCCCGCAGCGCGGCGCCGGTGTGGAGCGGCGATGCGCCGCTCGGCGACGAGACCGCGCGCTTCATCACCGTCGTGCCTGATCCCGCCAACCGCTTTCCGCGCGCGACCGACAATGTGGTCGGCCTCGAACAAGGCTGGCAACTTGCACGAGCGGTCCGCGAAACGATCGCGGCCGATGCGGCGAGCAGCACGCGCCGCCCTATCGTCGCAATCGTCGATGTGAAAAGCCAGGCGTATGGCTATCGCGAGGAAATGCTCGGCATTCACCTCGCGTGCGCCGCTGCAGTCGACGCATATGCATCGGCTCGCGATGCGGGACATCCGGTTATCGCGCTGATCGTCGGACCGGCGATGTCGGGCGCATTCCTCGCACATGGCTACCAGGCCAATCGCATCGTCGCGCTCGATGCACCCGGCACGATGGTCCATGCGATGGGCAAGGAAGCCGCCGCGCGCGTCACCCGACGCACGGTCGAAGCACTCGACGCACTCGGCGAAACCATTGTGCCGATGTCGTACTCGATGGCCTCGTTTGCGAAGCTCGGACTGCTCGATCAGCTGATAGAAGGCATCGACGCGGATGCACCTGACGCCGCGCAAATCAGGCGCGTACAGCAGGTGTTGTGCGAACAGATCAGCAGCGCACGCACGGGCAGCCGGAATCTGTCGCGGCGGCTGGAATCGGCGGCCGCACAGAAGAACCGCGCGGCGTCTATCGAAGTGCGGCGGCGGCTCGCCGAACAATGGGATGCCGTGTGATGCGGGTCTGTGCCGCGCCGCCCTTCACCGCGCAGTCCGCTGGGCCATGCGCCGGGTCGTCTGATACACGTTGGCGGCCGCACGACCTGCTGCACTTACGGCGTCTCGCTGCGTTCGAAGGCGAACCGGCATGGGTCCGCGACGCTTTCGAGCGCGCGCCGTATGCCGTCGTGCGGCGTGCGCTCACCGCGCTGGGCGTCGTTGCAGTCGGCGTGCGCGGCGCACAGCGCTCGCAGCGGTACGGCACGTGGGTGGCATCGGCGGAGATCGTCGAAGCAACCGCGCCCGAAGCGCTCGTGCGGAACGAGCCGCTCGCGGGGCGCGCCGCATTGCCCGCCTTTGTCGCGCTCGCCGCGTTGCAGCGGGACCCGGCCAGTGCATTGAATCGACTCGTATGGGGTCCCACCGGAAGCGCGGGTTTCGAACTGACAACGCGGAGAAACACGGTGTCGGAATCGAGCGACCTGGATCTTTTGATTCGGACACCCGAACGACTCTCTCGCGATTGCGCCGCAGACTTGCTGGACCGGTTCGACGCGCTCTCGCGGCAAACCGGCATTCGCATCGACGCGCAGCTGGAAACGCCCGCAGGCGGTGTCGCATTAGCCGAGTGGGCCGCGGGCAAAGCACGCGTGATGGCGCGCCACGCAAGCGGTCCGCAACTGCTTGCCGATCCGTGGGCCGTCGTTCAGCCGACTGACGTCTGATGCTCGCGCTGATCTTCCCGGGCCAGGGTGCGCAGACCGACGGCTTCCTGCATCGCCTGCCGCCACATCCCGCCGTGCATGCGACGCTCGACGAGGCTTCTGATGTACTCGGCATCGACGTTCTCTCGCTCGACACACCCGACGCATTGCGCTCGACCGTTGCCGTGCAGTGCGGCCTGACCGTCGCGGGGGTGGCCCTCGCCCGCGCGCTGGCCGATGAAGGGCTGACGCCCGAGATGAGCGCCGGGTTGTCGGTGGGCGCGTACCCGGCG
>Ga0256893_1000131_pt1 | contig 29405 bp, 29 predicted proteins | sample MC6MC0666MT_FD_190201 | JGI IMG/M metagenome (GOLD analysis project Ga0256893, IMG submission 190201) | Metatranscriptome of enriched soil aggregate microbial communities from Iowa State University, Ames, United States - MC6-MC0666-MT... | ecosystem: Environmental > Terrestrial > Soil >... | reverse complement strand
GCTGAGCTTACAAATTATACAAATTGTAAAGAAAATGACAGAATTGTAATTTTATTTAACTTGAATTGTGTTGTATTAACTGGGTAATTACCATTTCCCTTCACCCAATTGCTGGCCAATATAGTGATATTGCATTTGTGATCTTGAAAACTTAATTGGACAGGCTAACTGTGGTTCAGTTTGATCAGAATTGGGCTTCAATGGAACATTAACCACCCAATTGCGTTGTTGTGAAATTTGGGACTGTAGTGCTTCATCTAATCTCAGTACGGGTTCTACGCAAACGTCCAGTTGCTCAAACAGTTGATTCCATTCAGCCAGATTTTTACTTTTAATTTTATCTCGAATCGCTTGTTTGACCATTTGACGATCTTCAGTATCGAAAGAAGCACCTTTTTGTAGAAGGATTGGCAATTCTAAGGCGCTTGCCAGTCCTGTCATAAATTGTGGCTCTAAGCTACCAATAGATAAATAACGAGCATCGGCAGTTTCATAGTAATCATAAAAGGTTCCTCCATTGAGCTGTTCTGATTCACGTTGTTGGTGCTGACCACCAGCTAAACTGGCTGCTGCTGCCATATTATTGAGTCCCACCACACAATCGGTCATGGAAATATCAATATATTGACCCAGACCGCTACTTTGACGTTCCACTACAGCAGCAAGAATGCCAATGACAGCATGTAAGGAGCCTCCTGCCACATCTGCGATTTGAATCCCCATCGGCGGTGGCCCACTGTCTTGACGACCACAATGTCCAGCGATACCAGACAGTGCAATATAGTTAATATCATGTCCAGCTTTGTCTTTATATGAGCCTGTTTGACCATAACCCGTAATTGAACAGTAAATTAAACGCGGGTTAATTTCAGCCAAGGTTGGATAATCTAAGCCCAAACGTTGCATTACCCCCGGACGAAACTGTTCAACAACAATATCAAACTCGGAAATCTTTTGTTTGACTTGTTCAATACTGATAGGGTCTTTTAAATCTAAAGTGACGGATTGCTTATTTCTGTTGAGATAACTGTGTGAAGTTGCTTGTCCATTGGCATAAGGCGGGAACAAGCGAACCAGATCTGGACGCGTTGGTGATTCAATGTGGATCACTTCTGCACCTAAGTCTGCAAGGTATAAAGTTGCAAATGGACCGGGTAATAAAGTGGAAAAATCGAGTACTTTCAATCCCTTTAAAGCTGTTGTCATAATTGTTTTTACCAATAGTGTCTTGATTTTAGACCCATAATAGAAATATAAAATTAACAAAACAATGTCATGTTCAGCCATTTACCTTGATCATTTCGGCAATTTATGATGTAAAAAGGTGATCTGCACTGTTGTAAATCGCCAATAAAACATTTTTTAGCGTCATTTAGGTCAATTGTTAGTGAACATCAAAGAGAGTGAAGGATTTACCATGAGTCGTGATACGATCAGTATCCATTTTGTGAATGCCGCCTTAACAGGTGTGAAGCGTCTAGGAATGGACGTTGACACCTTACTTTCACATGTTGGCATAGAAGCAGAGTTACTTCGCCAACCTAAAGCACGTATTTCACCAGAGCAATATACACGTTTTGTAAAAATGCTGTGGATGGTGACCCAAGATGAACATGTTGGCTTTGATATCCAACCTCGTCGTTTGGGGTCTTTTGCCATTATGTGCCAATTGATTATCCATGCTAAAACTTTGGGTGATGCTTTAGAGTTATCATCACAATTTTATAAATTATTTGGGGATGAGTGGTCGGTCGCAGTTGAACGTGATAAACATGAAGCGCGTTTAGTACCACTGATTCCAAAAACCATGGATCCTGATCATTTTATTACTGAAAGTATGCTGATGATTTGGCATGGTTTAGCTTCATGGTTAATTGAACGTCGTATTCCTTTAGAACGGGTACATTTTGGTTACCCACGTCCAAATCATGCAGATGAGTATGATGCGCTGTTTTTTGCACCTGTGATGCAATTTGATATGCCACGTACTGAAATTACTTTTGCCGCTGACTATTTGGATTTACCGATTCGTCAGGATGAAGCAAGTTTAGAAGAGTTTTTAAAAGCTGCGCCTGCTCAGCTTTTGGTGAAGTTTAAAAATACCAATTCTTTAACTTCGCGTATTCGTGAAGTCTTAAAGAGTCAAATTGGTGAAGAAATGCCAACCTTAAATGATGTGGCTTCAATGTTGTATTTATCCCCACAAACGTTGCGCCGTCGCTTAGCTGCGGAAGGGAAGAGTTACCAAGGTGTTAAAGATGCCTTACGTCGTGATGCTGCAATTCATTTGTTATTAAATCCAGACTTAACTTTGGAAGATGTAGCGCAACAAGTGGGCTTTAGTGAAACCAGTACCTTCCATCGCGCATTTAAAAAATGGACAGGAGTTACCCCAGGACTATACCGTCAATTGCATGGTTATCATTAATCAAACATAGATGAATTCAAAAGTATTTTTGTTGATCCTAAGCCCAAGTATCACTTGGGCTTTTTTATGCCTGAGCATTTCAGCTAAAATATCTTGTAAGATATAAGCGATAAAGCAAAAGAATTTTAAACAAATAGGGTATTAAAAAATGATTAGGCTGGCTGAGTTTGATGATATGCAGGTACAAGATTTACTCAGAATTCACTTACATGGTATGCATGAAAACTCACCGATTGAGCATAGTTTTGCATTAGATCTAACTGCGTTACAACAACCAGAGATTAGCTTTTTTACCCTTTGGGAGCAAAATGAACTTTTAGCTTGTGGTGCAATTCAAGAGCTTTCATCTACACATGCCGAATTAAAGTCCATGCGGACACATCCCCAACATTTACGTAAAGGTGCTGCAACAGAAATGCTGAAACATCTTTTAATGATTGCTCAACAACGAAAATACCAAAAATTGAGTTTGGAAACGGGAACACACTTATCTTTTGAACCCGCAATTTGCTTGTATAAAAAATTTGGCTTTATTAAAGGTGCTTCTTTTTCAGAATATCAGGAGTCTGATTATAATCAATTCTATCATTTAGATTTATCCACTCAATAGCGCATTGAATAATATTAGTGATGATTGTGAAAAAAGAAAATATCGCACCTGCTTATTTTAGATTTGAGCTAAGTAATTAGGTGAGATTTGAAAGTTTTTATACTGGATACATAGATGCCATGTTTAATTAGAAAAATTAATCCTTCGGATATAGCGCAACTGATCGAAATAGAAAAATCTGCTACACAAGCATTTTCAAGTATTCCCGAGTTATCTTGGCTTGTCGAAAGCCCCGTATTGTCAGCACAAGATCACTTACAATTGATTTCTTCTGCTTATGCATTTATCGCGATTAATCAAAAGAATCAAGCTACAGGCTTTTTATATGCAGAAAGACAAGCACTTGATTTATATATCATTGAACTAGATGTGAGTGCCGCATTTCAAAAACAAGGGATTGGTCGGCAATTGATTGAATATGCGATTACTATAGCTCAAGGAGAGGGCTGTGTTGCTGTGACATTAACTACCTTTCATGATGTGATTTGGAATCGGCCATTTTATGAAAAATTAGGCTTTGAAAAGATCAATGCGCTTGAGATGCCTCTCTATCTTGAGCATAAACTTGAGTATGAAGTTGCATGTGGTTTTTCTCGTAACAGCAGATGTGCAATGAGATTGGCACTTAATTGAAATACGCGATTTGTTTTCGTTTTCCCATTCAGAACGAACCAGCCAATTGACAAAAAATATCAACTGACTATTTCGTTCTCGTCATTGAACTCTCAACTTTATAACGTACACTCAAAGCAGATAACAACCTAGAAGTCATAAGAAGGAACAGCTATGAGCGAGGCTTACATCATTGATGCCATTCGCACACCACGCGGAAAAGGAAAAAAAGATGGTTCACTGTATGAAGTGAAACCAATTACGTTATTAACCACATTGCTCAATGAATTGAAAGATCGTCATCAGCTTGATACTTCAAAAGTAGACGATATCGTACTGGGTTGTGTAACACCAATTGCCGATCAAGGCGGTGATATTGCTAAAACTGCTGCAATTGCAGCAGGTTGGGACAATGATGTTGCCGGTGTGCAAATCAACCGTTTCTGTGCTTCAGGTCTTGAAGCCGTCAATATGGCTGCACAAAAAGTACGTTCAGGCTGGGAAGACATTGTTGTTGCTGGCGGCGTAGAGTCTATGTCACGTATTCCAATGGGTTCTGATGGTGGACCTTGGGCGTTAGACCCTGAAACAAATTTAAAATCACATTTTGTTCCTCAAGGGATTGGAGCGGACTTAATTGCCACGCTAGATGGTTATAGTCGTACAGATGTGGATGAGTTTGCTGCCAACTCCCAACGTAAAGCTGCTGCTGCACAGGCTGCGGGTCGCTTTGATCAGTCAGTGGTTGCTGTTAAAGATAAAGCTGGTGTTACGATTCTTGACAAAGATGAATTCATTAAACCAACTACAACTGCTGAAGGCTTGGCAAAACTCAATCCAAGTTTTGAAATGATGGGTGGAATGGGCTTTGATGCGATTGCATTACAACAATATCCAGAAGCGCAAAAAATTAACCATGTACATCATGCTGGAAACTCATCGGGTATCGTAGATGGTGCAGCAGTGGTGCTGATTGCTTCTGAAAAAGCAGTCAAAGAGCAAGGTTTAAAACCACGTGCAAAAGTGTTGGCAACGGCATTGGTTGGAACAGATCCAACCATCATGCTAACAGGCCCTGCACCTGCTGCGCGTAAGGCGTTGGCAAAAGCAGGTCTTAGCATAGATGATATTGATCTCTTTGAAGTGAATGAAGCATTTGCATCTGTAGTGATGCGCTTTATGACTGAACTTAAAGTCCCAGCTGAAAAAGTCAATGTGAATGGGGGGGCAATTGCAATGGGGCATCCGTTGGGTGCAACAGGTGCAATGATTCTCGGTACGTTACTCGATGAATTAGAACGTCAAGGTAAAAAACGTGGTCTAGCAACATTATGTGTAGGTGGTGGCATGGGTATTGCGACCATTATTGAGTTGGTATAAGGAGAATAATAATGAGTGCAATTCAATATGAAAAAAATGCGGATGGTATTGTTATTTTAACGATGGACTCTCCCAACCAGTCTGCAAATACCATGAATGCTGATTTTCGTGTGGCTTTAGAAAATATTGTTTCTAAACTTAAATCTGAAACAGACCTAACAGGTGTGATTTATCGCTCTGCGAAAAAAACTTTTTTTGCGGGCGGTGATCTGGATGAGCTGATCGAGGCCACGCCAGAACATGCCACTGAATTCTTTGATATGACTGCAAAGCTAAAAGGTGATCTTCGTACAATTGATACTTTAGGTGTTCCTGTGGTTGCGGCAATTAACGGAACAGCATTAGGTGGTGGATGGGAAATTGCTTTAAGTTGTCATTATCGTATTGCTTTAAATGATCCTAAAACCAAATTAGGTCTACCTGAAGTAACACTGGGCTTACTTCCTGGCGGCGGTGGTGTCGTGCGTATGGTGCGTTTGCTTGGTTTGCAAAATGCATTCCCATTCCTCATGGAAGGTAAGCAATTTGGAGTAGATAAAGCCAAGTCTCTAGGCTTAGTCAATGAGCTTGCAGATAATGAGCAAGACATGATGAATAAAGCGATTGCTTGGATCAAAGCCAATCCAAAATCACAACAACCTTATGATGTAAAAGGTTATAAAATTCCGGGTGGAGACCCAAAAACCCCTGCAGTTGCTCAAGTTCTCGCAATTGCTCCTGCAATGCTACGTGATAAAACCAAGGGCTGTTATCCGGCGCCTGAAGCGATCATGGCTGCTGCCGTTGAAGGGGCTCAAGTTGATGTAGATACAGCTTTCCGTATAGAGGGGCGCTACTTTACTTACCTTGCAACAGGGCAAGTTGCAAAGAATATGATTGGAACATTCTGGCACGGCTTGAATGCAATCAAAGCAGGTGTAAGCCGACCTAAAAATATTGCCAAGTGGCAAGCGACTAAAGTCGGTGTTCTTGGTGCTGGCATGATGGGGGCTGGTATTGCGTATTCGACAGCAATCAAAGGTATTCAAGTCGTTCTAAAAGATGTATCTACTGAAAATGCTGAAAAGGGTAAAGCATATAGCCAAAAACTATTAGATAAACGTGTTTCACAAGGTCGTATGACCGCTGAAAAACGTGATCAAGTTTTAAGTTTAATTACAGCAACTGCATCCGCAGAGGATTTAAAAGGCTGCGATCTGATTATTGAAGCGGTTTTTGAAAACCAAGAATTAAAAGCCAAAGTGACGCAAGAAGCGGAACAATTTCTTGCAGATGATGGTGTTATGGCTTCCAATACATCAACATTACCGATCACAGGTTTAGCTAAAGCTTCTAAAGACGATACGCATTTTATTGGTCTACATTTCTTTAGCCCTGTCGATAAAATGCAACTGGTCGAAATCATCAAAGGTAAAAATACCTCTGCTGAAACTTTGGCAAAAGCCTATGATTATGTGCAACAAATTGGTAAAACACCTATTGTAGTCAATGATAGTCGTGGATTTTTTACCAGCCGTGTGTTTGGTACATTTGTGCAAGAAGGTTTACGCTTGCTGCATGAGGGTGTGCATCCTGCGCGTATTGAGATGGCTGCACTTAAAGCAGGAATGCCAGTTGGTCCATTGGCAATTCAAGATGAAGTGGCACTCACACTTTCTGAACATGTTGCTAAAGAAACTCGTAAAGCACTTCAAGCAGAAGGTAAAGACTTACCACTTTCAGGCGCAGATGATGTCATTGAAACCATGATTCATACATTTGAACGTAAAGGAAAGGCTGCAGGAGCAGGATTTTACGAGTATCCAGAAGGTGGCAAAAAGCATCTGTGGGATGGTTTAAGTCACTGGAAGAAAGATGTTGATATTTCAGAACAAGAAATGATTGACCGTTTCTTATTTGTTCAGGCTTTAGATACTTTACGTTGCTATGAAGAGAATGTATTGGAATCTGTGATTGATGCCAATATTGGTTCAATTTTTGGTATTGGTTTTGCACCATGGACAGGAGGTGCGATTCAATTTTTGAATCAATATGGTTTAGAGAAAGCTTTAGTTCGAGCGAACACGCTTGAAGCAAAATATGGCGAGCGTTTTAAAGCACCACAAAAGTTAATTGATCAAATTCCACATGGAAAGATTATCTGATTTTATATATTGCTTTAAAAGTTGTAGATGAAGAGTCAATTCTAGGTTAGACAATGATTTAAAAAAGAGGCCAAGCGCCTCTTTTTTTGACTAGATTTAACTTTTAATTGAATAAATGTGTGAGAAAAATAGGCAGAACCCGTTAAGATTGACTACAGCTTGAGTGCAAAAACTCTATTAACATATATAACATAAACGGAGAAAATCAATATTACACAATAGAACTAAAAATTAATATAATTCAATCGATTGGTTTGAAAATATCTAAGTAACTACATCAACTTTTCTGAACTCGCTCGCCATAATGAATAAAAGTTCTTGATGTGGATACAGTTGGGTGCGCTTATCATTGTAGTGATTATCTATTCAATCATTTTTAAGAAACTATCGTTATTGTATCTTATCTCTTCAATAGCATTTATAGTGCCTAGAATATCAGTCCTTTCTTGTCGTTTACATGATGCGTGAAGAGTTGGTGGGTGATACCTGATCGTTTTTATTCCCTTTTATTCCCTTAGGTGTTTGGTATTAATCTACTTGTAAATTTCAGATATCAAGCCTCAGACAAAACTGTGGCGGGCTACAAAGTAATATTAAACATATCAACCAAATGGTCGATAGGTTTAATCATGATAAAAATGGATTGATTGGGTGTGAGATAGTGTTGCTATATTCAAAAAAATAGCAATAATCAAAGAACCGACTAAAGTCTAATATTTCCCTTATAAAAGGATTGGGAATTCACATGGATTTAATACAAAGCAATGGTCAACCCCGTTATGGGCGTTTTAAAGATATTCCAAGTAAGATTAATGTCAATCAATACATCTACAAAACACCGTATGGCAAAGTATTAACTGGTTGGCGTAAGCATTTAAAATATAAAAAATTTAAATTTTGTGGTATCCAGCATGAACATTATTCAATTGGTATCGCAATTGCAGATATTGGTTGGGCTGGGCATGGTTTTATTTATATATATGACCATTCTAATAATGACGTTTTTGAATGGAATGCCAATACAATCTTAGGGCGTGGCACAGCTTTAGATGAACAACCTTTATACAGCCAAAGCCACTTTAATAAGTCACCTTTTGAATTTGAAATGCAACATGCGAATGGTGTGCGTTATATTCGAGCGACAAGAAGTGGAGAAGAGCAGTTAAAAGCCCGCATTTTCTGTGCAGGAACAGAACCTTTAAGCTTATGTAGCCCCAACGGCATTAATGGTTGGACCTATACGCAAAAAAAAACAACATTGGCTGTAGAAGGTTTCTTTATCAATAAAAATAAAGTGCGTATAGATTTTAATGAAAAAACATTGGCATCTCTAGATGATACTTGTGGGTTTTTAAGACCAGAAACAGCGTGGTTTTGGCTATCGTGTAACTTTTGGGATACGCAAGGAAATCGTATAGGGTTAAATCTAGCTTCAGGGGTGAATGAGAGTTTTGGCAATGAAAATTGTCTTTGGGTCAATGGTATTCTATACCCAGTTGCAGATGTGCTTTTTGAAAAGTTAGATGTAAACGTGTGGTCAATTCGTTCTTTAGATCATAAATTAAATCTGACAGTGGAAACAGGCTGGCGTAGGTTTGAAAATCTAAATTTACGTTTGGTAGGAAGCCAGTTTAGTCAATGGCAATCACGTATTAGTGGAACTGTAGAATCTGAAATTGGTGAGTGTATTCAATTAAATCAAGTCTATGGTTTGTTGGAACAGCATTATGCTAAATGGTAAAGCTGTTCCGACTCTAAGGTTTTTAATTTTATAAAGCTGCTTTCCAAAAAGCTTCACCGGCTTGAATAGGATCATTGGTTTCAGCCAACACATCTATCCAAACCTGATATTGTCGTATCACAGGATGTTGGCTAGGATGAAAATTAGGCTTAAACCAGTCTAGATATTGTTCACGCATTGCAGATAATTTACCTTGTTTCCCAAAAAACCATGGAATGCCTTTGATAGCAAATTTAGCGCGTTGGAAACGACTAAATCCATCATATTTGAGCATGACATTGGCACGGTAGAAGGTAAATCCAAACATTTGTAAAGTGACAAAGGCAAGCGCAAATTTACGTAAGTTTTCAGGGACTTCTCCAACCTGTTTCATGACATCAAAAGCAACATCTCGATGTTCCATTTCTTCAATTGCATGCCAAGCAAATAGGGCCCGCACAAAAGGATGAACATCGGCTAAAGTTTCCCTTTTACTATAAAAAGTTTCTGCCATTAACGCTGTGAGATGCTCTGCTGCGGCAGTCATAGCAATGTTGTACTGTTTGGAACGATGTTTCAGTATATGTTCGAAATGCGCACTCATAAATTTTACAAACTGGTCAACAGGCATGCCTTGGTGCAGCATTTCTTCATTCATTTTGTCATGTGCAATACCATGCTGTGCTTCCTGTCGAATAAAATCTGTGACACGTTGCTGTAAATTTGGATCGGTAATTTTGTCACGCAGTGCCCGAACACTTTGAATGAAATATCTTTCCCCTACCGGAAAGGTCAAACTCAGGGCATCAAACATACGGGTACGAAAAGGGTCATTATCAAACCAAAAGCGTGGAACTTCATTCAATCTAAAATCTAAATTGCTGCGAACCACAGGATCAACTTGGTGTTTTACATATGCATTCATTGTTTTATTTCTCGCATTATTCAGTTCAAAGCCTTATTCAAGACAGAACTGATCAGTTTATATCAAGACGGCTATAATCCAGCCTGCCAAAATGCTTCACCTGCTTGAATAGGATCATTGGTTTCAGCCATCGTATCGACCCAAACTTGATATTGTCGAATTACAGGGTGTTGACTAGGATGAAAATCTTTTTTAAACCAGTCCAAATATTCACCTTTCATTGCAGATAAAATCCCTTTTTTACCGAAGAACCAAGGTAATCCTTGTGTTGCCATTTTTAAACGTTCTATACGGCTGAATCCATCATGTTTAAGCATGATATTGGCACGGTATAGGGTAAAGTTGAACATCATTATTGTGGTAAAGGCTAAAGCAAATCGACGTAAGTTATCTGGCACCTCTCCAACCTGTTTCATGACATCAAAAGCCACATCACGATGTTCCATTTCTTCAATAGAATGCCATGCCAGTAACGCTCGTACATAAGGATGTGCTTCAGATAGCGTTACTTTATGGCGATAAAATGTTTCTGCCATCAAAGCAGTTAAGTGTTCTGCTGCTGCTGTCATAGCAATATTGTATTGAGGTGAGCGCTGAGTCAGTTCAAATTTAAAAATTTTACTTAAAAACTGGATAAATTGATCAACAGGCATGCCTTGATCTTTCATGACTTGATTCATTTTGTCATGGGCAATGCCATGTTGTGCTTCTTGACGAATAAAATCCGCAACACGTTGTTGTAAATCTGGATCGGTGATTTTATCACGAAATAGACGGACACTTTCAATGAAATAGCGCTCACCATCTGGGAAGGTAAGACTTAGTGCGTCAAATAGTCGCGTGCGGAATGGATCTCCTCCAAACCAGAAGCGCGGTACTTCTTCAAGTTTAAAGTTGAGCTTGGTTCGAACCACAGGATCGACCTGATATTTAACTAATGCATTCATTTTATTTTACTTGCATTGCTGTTGATGAATTCAGTATGTCGGGAATTTGCAAGTTTGTTTTGACAGATATTGCCATTTTTTATACATTTTACGACAAAATGAAAATTTGGAATGTCAGTTTTTTACTTTAATGATCATAAAAGAGTGCAAGACTATGCATGAATTACAGATCCCTAATGGTTATTTTCATCTCTGGCAGATGTATTTGTCTGAACAAGGGATTGATCTTGCGACCCTTGATTTCTTACAAGCGGATGAAAAAAAACATTTAATTGAAATTCTATCGCAGCCGATTGATACACAATCTTCCTATTTCTTCTTTCATCAACTGATTGAAAAAACCAAACAAGTGCTAGATTGTCCTCAGATTGTTTTTGAAATGGCAGAATATGTTCGACCTGAACATTTTGGGGTTTTGGGCTATATGGCATCGCGAAGTACAACTGTCGCAGAAGCGTTACAAAATATTATGCGTTTTAGCCGTTTGGTGATTGATGGTGATGAAGTTATTCCAATGCAAATGCGGCTCAAGGGGGAATATGTACATTTAATTTGGCCCTTTCATCATGAAAAATACATTCTTATAAATGAATTTACCAATGCGTTAATGATGCATCTCGCACGTAAAATTGTACCGCCAAATCAATTTCCATTACATGCGGTGCGTTTTGCTCATGCACCACAAATGGCAATGTATCATTATCAAAAGTTCTACGACTGTGAAGTCTCTTTCCATCAACCGCAATACAGTTTTGTCTTAGCCTCAGCAGGTTTAAATTTAAAAATCCAACAGGCAGATCCATCCTTAATGCAGTTGTTGGTCAAGCAGGCAGAGGAGGCCATTGCGTCTAAACCTCGTTATGAAACCATTGCTCAACGCTTACATTTGATTGTGGCGGAATATTTAAAATTAAAACAACAAGCACCAAAAATAGAAGAACTCACTCAAGAACTTCATATATCTACACGGACTTTACAACGACAGTTAAGTGACTTACAGACATCGTTTAAGAAAATTGTAGAAATTGAGCGAATGAAACGTTGTGAATTTTTATTGGAAAGCCAAATGCCATTCAGTGAAATTGCAATGCATTTAGGTTATTCAGATCAGTCTGCTTTAACCAGAGCATATAAGGCTTTTAGTGGGCAAACCTTATTAGAGAAAAAACAAAAGTTGAAGTCAACATAAAAAACCAGTGCAAATAAAGTTAGCTTCAAAAGTCAAGCACCTTAGATCGCGTTACTGCGATCAAAGTGCTTAGTATGATTGTATTTTTTTAATTTATGTACAAAGCGCTGGTTGATCTGATTGTTGAATTGGTTTTTAAAACCCTGATTTAACATGGTTTCAAGTTCTTTTTAACTTAGGAAATCTAAATACGATTGCCAATACTGCAAATATCGCCAATACCCAACAATAATAAATTGAACCAATTAGTTCAACAGGGGACAGTTTGGCAATTGAGCATGCAAGTAAAAGTTGAGCGCCGTATGGAATCAAACCCTGAACCACACAAGAGAAAATATCCATAAATGCGGCTGCACGTTTGGGATCAACAGCATATTCTTTGGCAACTTCTCTTGCCATGTCTCCAGATAAGATGATGGCAACCGTATTATTTGCAACAAACACATTTGAGAAAACCACAAGAAAGCTAATTCCAATTTCTCCCGCATGTTGCTGACCGATTTTAAATCGGCGGGTTAAGGCATAAATATGTTGAATTAACCATTCTAACCCCCCTTCTTTTTGCATAATGGCAGATAAACCACCTAAGAACATAGAAAGTAAGGCAACTTCAAACATACCAACAAAACCATCATAAATAGCGGCATTGTATTTAAGCAGGGTAAATTCAGGATTTTCAATGATGCCAAGACAACCAGAAAGTACTATTCCAATGGTCAGTACTGCAAGCACATGCAAACGTGTAAATGCTAAAAAGAATACGATTACATAAGGCAAAATAAGCCATAGGTTATAACTTTTATATTCAATAGTTTGTGCATGATGGCTGGTCAAAATATAAATTAATATGGTGATGATCGCAGCAGGAAGTGCAATCCAGATATTTACCCGAAATTTATCACGCAGTTCTACATTTAGGCTTCGAGTAGCTGCAATGGTGGTGTCTGAAATCATGGATAAATTATCACCAAACATTGCCCCACTGACCACAGCACCAATTGCATAAATAGGTTGAATATCCGTTGCTTGAGAAAAACCAAAAGCAATTGGTGCACATGCTGCAATGGTTCCCATCGATGTTCCCATTGCTGTGGCAATAAATGCTGAAATGATGAAAAGCATCGGAAGGACAAATTCAGATGGAATAATTGATAAACCAAATTGAACAGTGGAGTCCACACTACCGATTGCACTGGTTACGCTGGCAAAGGCCCCTGCAAGCATAAAGACCATAAACATCAAAATTAAATTGGGATGGCTTGCACCATGCAAAAATGTTTCTATAGCGGCATTGATTTTCCCTCTATACAGCAGGATGGCTAAAATAATTGCAGGAAGAGCAGCAATAGGGGCTTTCACTTGATAAAAAGCAAATTCAGTACCAATGATCGTGTGATAAATACCACTGCCTAAAAAAATGGCTAAAAAAACAATAAGCGGCAAGAGCGCAAGCACGCTGGCTTGCACTTTAGCCTGAGAATGTGTGGTCATAAGAGGAGATAAAAAATCAGAATCCTGACTAGTATAAACAGCTTTTGCAATTTCTGAAAAATAATTAAGTAAGGTGGGTGATAAGGTTTTTAGTTATAGGATTATGATTTAACTTTATTTTTTACTTATATTGATATTTTTTCACAAGCTTGAAAATAGGTAGCTTTGATCATTGTCCTCAACTTGAAAATAGCGCTAAATGTATCCATGGGTTGTTTTATTATTTGTGATATAAAACAAGATATGCGAGAGCGACTATGTGACTCTATCCTTTGAGTAAAAAATAGCGTTACAATGCAGTGTCTTGTATTTATACATTTTGATGATTAAACCGTAAATAAATCTATTTTGAGTTTGTTTACTGGCGTTTAATGATCTAAAAACTCCTCAAGTTTGAACAATTCAAGGAATGTACAATCCTATGTCACGTTTAGCCACTCGTTTTGCACAGCTTAAATCTCAACAGCGTAAGGCTTTGGTTTCTTATGTTATGGCGGGTGATCCTCAACCACATGTAACCGTATCATTGTTACATCAAATGGTTGCAGCAGGCGTAGACGTAGTTGAACTTGGATTGCCATTTTCCGATCCTATGGCAGATGGTCCAGTGATTGCACTTGCAGCAGAGCGCGCTTTAGCTGCGGGTACAAATACCTTTGATGCCTTGAATATGGTTAAAGAATTTCGCCAAAAAGACACGACAACGCCGGTTGTTTTAATGGGGTACTTAAACCCTGTTGAAGTGATTGGTTATGAAAAGTTTGTGGCTTATGCGAATGACTGTGGTGTTGATGGGGTACTTCTTGTGGATTTACCACCTGAAGAAGCACAAGATTTAGATGAAGTATTGCAAAAGTACAATATGGATCAAATCTTTTTGCTTGCACCAACCTCTACCGATGAACGTATTCAGCATGTAGTGAAACAAGCAAGTGGCTTTATTTACTATGTGTCTTTAAAAGGCGTAACGGGTGCAGCAACATTGGATACAACGGAAGTTGCAGCACGTATTGAAAAAATCAAAACCTTTACCGATATTCCAGTTGGGGTAGGTTTTGGGATTAGTGATGCCGCTTCTGCAAAAGCAGTAGGTCAAGTTGCTGATGCAGTGATTGTCGGAAGTGCTTTTGTCAAACCATTTGCAAATCTTGCACCAGAACAAGCTGTTGAAGCAGCAGTGAATAAAGTCAAGGAGCTTCGAGCCGCGCTCGATGAGTTAGTATGAATCAAGAAGTGAAATCAGGGAAAATCCTCAGCGCAACAACGCCGTGGACAGATCGTACAGTTCCAGGCATTCATATGCCTGACCAACAACAAACACTCAAAGCGACGTTTACAGAACCAACCATTGAGTGCCCTGAATGTCATGCACTCGTGACTCGTACTGCAATGTCTTTCAATGCTTATGTTTGTCCGTCATGCGATGAACATTTGAAAATGAAAGCACGTGATCGTTTAAATTGGTTTTTTGATAATGTGACCACTGAACTTGGTCAAGAATTTGCTGCAAAAGATCCTCTGCATTTTGTAGACAGCAAGCCTTATCCAGAGCGTATTAAAGAAGCGCAGGAAAAAACAGGTGAAACTGAAGCCCTTGTGGTGATGCAAGGTCAAGTTAAAAATATTGCAATGGTTGCATGCGCATTTGAATTCGACTTTATGGCTGGATCAATGGGTACTGTGGTCGGTGACCGTTTTGTACAAGCTGCTGAGAAAGCGATTAAAGACAAGCAACCACTGATTTGTTTTGCTGCTTCAGGTGGTGCTCGTATGCAGGAAGGCATGTTGTCTTTGATGCAAATGGCGCGTACCTCTGCGGCGATTCAAAAAATGAAAGATGCGCATCTTCCTTATATCGTGGTATTAACCCATCCTGTGTATGGTGGTGTAACAGCATCATTGGCAATGTTAGGTGATGTACATATTGCTGAACCTAAAGCGATGATTGGCTTTGCAGGTAAACGTGTGATTGAACAAACTGTACGTGAGAAGCTGGAAGAACCATTCCAACGTGCGGAATTTTTGCTTGATCATGGTGTAATCGATCAAATTGTTCATCGTCACGCATTACGTGATACTGTATATCGTATTGTAGCGAAACTGATGAATTTGCCTTGAACAACCAAACAACACCTTTAAATACTGATGATTTACAAACATGGCTCAATTATTGGAGCCATGTTCACGTTACAGGGATTGATTTAGGCTTAGAGCGCGTGATTCCTGTGGCAGAACAACTTGGAGTGATTAACCCCAAAGCCAAAGTGATTACCGTTGCGGGAACAAATGGCAAAGGTTCAACCACAACTACACTCGCTGCGATTCTCAATGCCCAAGGATTGAATGTTGGTTTATACCAGTCTCCACATATTTATCGTTTTAATGAGCGGGTTAAACTGGCTGGACAAGAAGTTGATGATCAAACTTTGATTGATGCTTTTGTTGCGGTTGATCAAGCCCGCCGTATTTGTGATTTATCTTTATCTTTTTTTGAAGCCACAACTTTGGCTGCATTTGTTATTTTTAAACAAAAACAATGTGATGTTTGGGTACTTGAAGTTGGTCTTGGTGGTCGTCTGGATGTGGTCAATGTGATTGATCCAGATGTGGCTGTGATTACCAATATTGGCTTAGACCATACCGATTGGCTTGGCGATACGATTGAAAAAATTGCTTTTGAAAAAGCGGGCATTATTCGGGCAAATATCCCCGTTATTTTTGCGGGTGCACAAGACATACCACAAGCTATACAACATAAAGTACAAGAAACCAATGCTACGCTATATGCGTTAAACCACGATTATTTTTATGATAACTCAGAAGATGGCCAATCTTGGAATTTTGCAAGCTCAGGAACGACTTTAAAACTTCCTTTGGGACACTTGGCACTGGAAAATATTTCTGCGGCTGTCGCTGCAATTTTGGTGAGTGGTTTAACAGTTTCACAACAGGCGATTTCGCAAGGTATCCTGAACGCACAATTGTCAGGGCGCTTTGAGATTAGAAAAATACACGATAAAACAGTAATTTTTGATGCGGGACACAATCCGCATGGTGTAGAATTTTTGTTAAAGCAATTGCGAAAATTCCTAGAATACAATAAACAGTACACAGAAGTTGTCTCTGTTTTTTCAATGTTGTCCGACAAAGATGTAGATTCTGTGGTCAAGTTGTTGAAAAATACTGTATTAAAGTGGAAAATTGCACCATTAACTGTGCCTCGTGCGGCATCATTGGAACAATTACAAACTGCTTTACAGTATGAGACAGTTGAACAGTTTGATTGTGTACAAGCAGCATTTCAATCAGCGCTTGCAGAAACCAATAATAATCAGCTGATTTTGGTGTGTGGTTCATTCCATACCTTAGAAGCGGTCTGGGAGTATTTAGACGAATGTCAATGAATAACAAACAACGCTGGATGGGTGGTGTTGTTTTATTAAGTGGTGGTGTTCTATTGGCGGCATTGCTTCTAAAAGGTAAAGAAGAAATCCACCAAAGCCAAGTAGAGACACAGCCGACAAGCCAAGCTCAGCAAAATAAAGCGACACCTGCAGGTGAGCCTGTACAATTGCAGCCGTTGACTGTCGACGTTGCGACTGAAAAACGTCTGTTAGAAGAGCAGAAGCGTGCCCGTGAAAAAGCGGTTGCTGAACAAGAAGCAAAAGCAGCTGATTTTTTACGTACGCAACAACAGGCAGAAGCAGATGCTGCACGTAAAGCAGCTGAAGAGTATGCCGCTGCAAATGCAAGACGTGGTGCAGCTGCTGCGGCAGCACAGGAAGGGGCTGATATTCCTCCTGAGCTGGTACAGGATGAAAAAGCCAAAGCGCAACAGAAAGCAGCAGAGCAGAAAAAACTTGAACAGCAAAATGCTCAATTAAAGCAAAAAGCCGATGCTGAAAAAAAGTTAGCTGAGCAGAAGCGTCAAGCTACCGCAGAAGCAGATAAAAAAGCCGCTGAAGACAAGAAACGTAAATTAGAAGAACAACAAAAAGCAGATGAAAAACGTAAGCTAGATGCTGAAAAGAAAGCTGCTGCTGAGAAAAAGCAAGCGGAAGACAAGAAAGTAGAAGCGGATAAAAAACATAGAGCACAAGAAGAAGCAAAGAAAAAAGCGGAAGCTGAAAAAGCACGTGATTTGCTTGAAAATGGTGATAAGCAATGGATGGTACAAGTTGCGCTTGCCGCCAATGAAGCCAATGCAGATGCTGTCGCTGCTAAACTACGTGCCAAGGGCTACAAAGTGACTAAGAGTCCAACCTCAAAAGGTATTCGTATTATGGTTGGACCATCGAAAGATCGAGAGACTGCTGATTCAGCACGTAAGAAGATCAATTCTGATGCGAGTCTAGGCATGAAGTCGGCTTGGGTAATCGAGTGGGTACCTCTAGACCGACGTTAAACGCTATGAATTAGGTCTTTGTGGTTAAAGATGGATTCGCGAGTTGCTCACGGATCCATTTTATATTTTCAGGGGTAAAAAGTTTTTCAATATTGCCCCAGATTGGATGGAAGCCATAACCGCCATGCTTCATTTCATTTAAAGCATCCTTCACAGACCAGTTCTCAAAAATAATTCGGTACATTGCAACACTTGCCCCAGTACGATCAGAACCATGATAGCAATGGATTAAAACCTTCTGGTTTTGGGCTTTTGCGATTTGAATTGTTTTCATGACATTGAGTAGATCATGACGATCAATTGCCCAAGTATTGATCGGGATATGAACCAATTGAAAGTTTTGTTTTGAAAAGACGGTTTTATCTTTATTGCGACTTCTTAAATTAATAACGACATCAATATGATTGGTTTTTAACTCAGGAATAAGTTCAGCACTGGGTTGTTCACTACGAAAAACGGTGTCACTGATTCGATAAAAATTATACTGTGGAGCAACAATAGTTCCCCATTGTTTTGGGCGCTCATGATCTGGAAGTGCAGCTGTTGTCATACATGCTGAAAGCTGTACGCTGAGTGCGAAGATAGTGGTATAACGTAATAATTGAGATTTAAGCATGTTTTAAATATCGGTCTAGTTCAACAGGATCGTGGGCACAGATAATTTCAATTTTTGCTTTATTCTGTGCAAGCTGTTGCAGTTGTGATAATGTTTTTAAGCGCAATGTATTATCTTCTGCTAGGAGATATTCAATTTTGTCGAGCGCGCGTAATTTATTCTTAGGGTTGAGTTCTAGATGATTAAAATAAGCATCGCCACAGAACAATAACCATCTCTCTTGTTGTTTGATCGCTATACCGCAATGTCCTACAGTATGACCGACTAAAGGAATTAATAAAATTTCATCATTGAAAATATTAAAACCTTGAACTTTTTGGAAGTTAAACCATGCTTCGCCATTTATAGGTTCAAGAAAATTCCAGTAGCGATGATTTTTAAATTGTTGTGGTCGATAGCGCAATTTATTCATGACTGAAAGTTTTTGTGCAGCATTAAACTCACTGGATAAGATGTGAACCGTGGCATTGGGAAAGTCTGAAATACCACCTGCATGATCTAAGTCTAAATGGCTGACCAAAATATGTTGAACATCGGATGGTTTAAAACCCAATTGTTGAATTTGAGAAATGGCTGTGAGATTGAAATCAGCTTGTATGCCACTTATTTTAGTAAAAGCTTTACCTAAACGTGTTTGTGGGTGAAGGTAGTCTTGCATCCCAAAACCGGTATCGACCAAAACAAGCCCCTTGTCTGTTTCAATCAATAGGCAATGACACACCATTTTTCCATACAAACCTTTTTGTCCGTATAGTGGTGCACACATCGGACACATGGTTCCACAATGTAAATGATGTACCTTATAAATCATAATTAAGCATTTGTTTTTAGGATTGTGCTTTGTTTATAAACTGAATTGAGAAAAATACCAATCTAAAAATACAATTGTTGTGTTTAATAGAGCTCAAATCACAGCTCATGGAATGAAGATTTTTAAGCGTTTACGTGTTGAAAAACCAGAGCCGTTGTTTCCCCAGATTGAAACAATATAAGTTTCATTTTTTAATAGGCACGGTTTTACTGTGGGGTGTTGAAATGCGCTTCCCCAAATACTCAGTTCATCATTGATCCCTTTTTTGAGTCTGATCTGTTGCTTATTATTTGCTTGATGAATGCTTACTTGATGAGTATTAATCTTTTGCCGATCTGCAGGGTAAAGAATGTGAGGGTGTTCAATTTCACAAATAAGGGTATGATTTTGTATAGATTGAATTTTTAGTTTATTGAAACCTAAATAATACTCACCTAAGAAAATGTTTTCTAAAATGATTTCATGCTCTTCATGATAAATACGAACATTAGGTGATTTAATAAAGGGATAACTGATAAGTAATCCAAGAATAATGACCAAGACATAAAGAATTTTTTTCATATTTAATCTAAGTTTTAAAGATGTTGAATAATTTTATTTTTTTCAAGGACATGTTCGATAATTAAATAGCACAGCTCTATTAAACAAACATTTCGAGTTTCAAACTGCAAGACTAAGTGTTTTAGTTCTTTGACTACTAGATAGAACTGAAATTTTTTTGCTAAGGGATTTTTTAGCGAAAGAGACATGTAACACAGTAACTTGTGATTCAGGTGTCCAAGGCTTTTCAACAAATAAAATTTGATCATTTTGTACGTTATTAATATTTAATAACGTGGTGAATAAATCCATCGCATCTTACTTCTATCAAGCCTTGATTCTTTAATCACGTATCAGCGATTAAATGCAGTTTGGAGCTTACTCAAAAGCGCTTACATCGCCTACACCACGACGAATAATTTCAGGGTTCGCTCCTGATAAATCAACGATACTAGTGGTGGTTAAGGTACCTAAACCACTGTCAATAAACACATCAATACGTTTTTCCAGTAATTGTTCAATATCGTAGGGATCATCCATTGGTGCATCTTGACCAGGTAAAATCAAAGTACTGGTCAGTAAGGGTTCTCCCAACTCTTTTAATAGTATCTGACAGACGGGATTACTTGGAACACGTAAGCCGATAGTTTTTTTCTTGGGATGCATCAAGCGTCGTGGAACTTCACTGGTTGCGGGTAAAATATATGTGGTTACGGCTGGGGTATTGGCTTTAAGTAGACGATACATTGCATTGTCTACTTTGGCATAGGTTGCAATATCAGATAAATCTGCACAGATAATCGCGTACTGATGCTTTGCCCCTAGACCGCGGATCTGAGCAATACGCTCCATTGCACTTTTATTTCCAATTTGACAGCCGATTGCATAAGCGGCATCAGTTGGGTAAACCACAACATCACCTGCTCGAATTCTTTCGACTGCTTGGCTGATTAAACGTGGTTGAGGATTGTCAGGATGTACTCTTAAATGCAGCATATTTATTCTCCTGATTTATTGTTAATTCAATTATTACTTGGGAAAGTAAATCGTTGCAATCAATGTTTTAAAAAAATTACGGGTTTAATCAAGATCGTTACGATTAAATTCAGTGCTTTGTAATGTTTTGCCACCTCGAGTACATAGACAAATACACTGAATTAAATGTTTTGCATCGCGTGGAAGTTTGGCTTTACCCGAAAAAAATTCCTGAACTTGTACATAGACATTGTCTTTAAATGTCGAGCCGTCACCACCTTCACCAGTCAGATTATCCAGCGAAACTCGAAATTTTCGTCCAAATGCTTTGGAAAATAACCATTCAATGGCTTGAGGCTTGATTTCAACTTGCTCAAATAAGGCTTGTTGTTCAGCTGTACGACCATCGGGTGCATACCAGTAACCGAGATCAGGCAATAAACGGCGTTGTTCTCCGGCAATGCTCCAATGACTGATTTCATGCAGAGCACTGTTGAAAAAACCATGTGCAAACTGAATACGGGCAGGGCTGTGTTCGCTAGCAGGGAAATACTCTGGTTCAAAATCACCACGAACAAGCGTCACATTTAGGTGGGAAAACCAGTGATTAAAGTGTAAGATAAGCCAATCAACGTGTTGCACTTCTGTTTGTAAGTTAGCCCATGATAAGCGTTGCACATCGGCGGCTTGCAATGTGTTTTCAGAAGTTGAATGCGTATTGAATTGTAATGAAGTAGTGACTTCAGGTTGCGGCTGCAACTGATGCATGGCTTGTATTACTCAAGAGATCTGTCTAAATAAGTACAAAATTGTATCTTAATCTTTGACAGAGTACCTATGAATTTGTAGAATTGCCGCCTTAATTATGTCAGCAAATACCTTTCCGGCACAGATAGAGCCGTTTAAATGGGCTGAACAAGGCTTTACATGGTCAGGTACCCTGCCATTGTCTCGCTTTGTTCGTATTTCCCGTGAAGCTGTTGGATCAATTGATGATCAATTGATCAATATAGACTGTAAGCTATCAATGGATGCGTATCATCGTATTGTTTGGCTAGATGGTCATGTAGATACTAAAGTTCCAATGGAATGTCAGCGTTGTCTGGATTCTGTTGAAATTACACTAGTTTCTGATTTCCATTTAGCTTTAATAGATGATGAGTCACTGATAGAGCGCTTGGATGAGGATGCTGATTTCATCGTACTAGGTGAAAGTGAAGCAACAATTAAAGGGGATTATTTAACCAATACTCCTGCAACTGTTGATTTACTTGCACTTTTAGAAGATGAATTGTTATTGTTGATGCCTCTGTCTCCTAAGCATGATGCTTGTGAACATAAGCACCAACCAGCCGTTCAGGACACTGTTGAAGAAAAACGGGATAATCCGTTTGAAGTTTTGGCAGGTTTGAAGGGTAAACTTAACTAAATTTTGTGTTATACTGTTAAGTTAAGACAACCGAATTTGTTCTGATCCATTTTTTCGATTTGTAAGGAGCCATCATGGCCGTTCAGCAAAACCGTAAAAGTCGCTCTCGCCGTGACATGCGCCGTTCACATGACGCTTTAACCGAGAATGCACTAACTGTAGACCAAACTACTGGTGAAACTCACCGTCGTCACCATGTGACTAAAGATGGTTTCTACCGTGGTCGTCAATTATTCGCTAAAGCAGCTGATGCTGAATAATTGGTAAGTATTAAGCGCAAGCTTAGTAAAAAATGGGAGCGAAAGCTCCCTTTTTTTGTTTTGAATGACTGGTTTTTTTGTTGTATTTCGCAATTAAATTAATTTTTTTTTAATGTAAAATTGCGCCATCGGAAACGATCAAGATTAAATAAGGGACTTTTTATATGTCTGCCAAACGATTCGAACAAGCAGCTCAAGCAACAAAAACTGCATTTTTGTTTCCAGGTCAAGGTTCACAAAAAGTGGGTATGCTTGCTGAACTTGCAGAACAGTTTAGTGGTGTACAAGAAACCTTTACTGAAGCATCAGATGCCATCGGTTTTGATTTATGGCACATTGCACAAAGCGGTGAAGGTTTAGATCAAACTGAAAATACCCAACCTGTTTTATTGACAGCAAGTATTGCTTTATGGCGTGTATGGTTAGATCTTGGTGGTGTTGTACCAAAATACCTCGCAGGTCATTCATTAGGCGAATACAGTGCTTTAGTTGCTGCAGAGTCGATGACTTTGGCAGATGCAGTCAAGTTGGTAAATTTACGCGGTAAATTGATGCAAAGCGCTGTGCCTCAGGGGCAAGGCGCAATGGCCGCCATTCTCGGTCTAGATGATGCGAAAGTACTTGAATTGTGCGAGCAAGCCAATGTGCAAGGTCGTGGTTCTGTTGAAGCTGCAAACTATAATGCGCAAGGTCAAGTTGTTATCGCAGGTGACAAAACTCTAGTCGAAGCTGTCATGATCGTTGCGAAAGAAAACGGCGGTAAAGCAATTGCATTACCTGTATCTGTACCATCACATTGTTCTCTAATGAAACCTGCTGCTGTACAGTTTGCAGAAGCTTTGGAACAAACTGCCATTGAGCTACCAAGCATTCCTGTAATACAAAATGTCAATGCTGGAATCGCGACAGATACAAGCCAATTGCGCTTAGCGTTAACAGCACAGTTGTATCAGTCAGTACAGTGGACTAAAACCATGCAATTCATTCAAGACCAAGGCATTCAGTATGTTGCTGAATGTGGTCCAGGTAATGTATTGGCGAATTTAGCAAAACGTTTACCAAATATCGAAAAAGCATTTCCACTCGATACACAAAGTCGTATGGAAGATGCACTGAATGCTATCTTAGTGGCTGAAGGGAAAATTGCATGACACAAGAACGCAAAGTCGCATTAGTGACAGGCGCGAGCCGAGGGATTGGTGCTGCCATCGCTCAGCAATTAATTCAAGATGGTTATTTTGTTGTAGGTACAGCAACATCGGCAGCGGGTGCAGAAAAACTTTCAACAGTTTTTGCTGAAAATGGTGCTGGTGCATTACTAGATGTACGTGATGGTGCAGCAATTGATGCATTGGTATCAGACATTGAACAAAAATATGGTTCAGTGATGATACTGGTGAATAATGCTGGAATTACCAAAGACAATTTATTGTTGCGTATGTCTGAAGAGGATTGGGACGATATTCTCAATATCCATCTAAAAGCTGTATTCCGCTTATCTAAACGTGTATTGAAAGGTATGACCAAAGCTCGCTTTGGGCGCATTATCAATATTAGTTCTGTTGTTGCACATTTTGCTAATCCAGGGCAAGCCAACTATTCTGCTGCAAAAGCAGGGATTGAAGCTTTCAGTCGCAGTCTCGCAAAAGAAATGGGAAGCCGTCAGATTACAGTCAACTGTATTGCACCAGGTTTTATTGCAACAGAAATGACTGAGCAGTTGAGTGAAGATATTCGCAAAAAAATGAGTGATCAAGTTGCGTTAAATCGATTTGGTCAACCAGAAGATATTGCAAATGCAGTAAGTTTTTTGGCTTCTGACAAAGCCAGTTACATTACAGGCACAGTATTACACGTAAATGGTGGTTTATACATGGCGTAATGCGATGTATAAACTTTGAAAAAAGTAAATATTCAATTAAACTATCAGGCAATTAAAAGCCGCCACAAGCAATGAGGAGAATTCCTGTGAGCGATATCGAACAACGCATTAAACAAGCTGTTGCAGAACAATTAGGTATCAAAGCTGAAGAAATCAAAAACGAAGCATCTTTCATGGATGATTTGGGTGCTGATTCTCTAGACCTAGTAGAACTTGTTATGTCTTTCGAAAATGACTTCGACATCACTATTCCAGATGAAGATTCTAACGAAATCACAACTGTTCAATCAGCTATCGACTATGTAACTAAAAAACTTGGTTAATGTGTTGATTGTATAACACGGTGTTGTTATACGTAAAAAGACCACCTTTGGGTGGTTTTTTTACGCCTGAAGTTAGGGTTTCGAGCGAATCTTTGATTGGCGATGACTCAACCATTAATAACAACTAAATAAGTTTAAAATCAAAACATTGGTTACATATCGTTACCTTTTTATCACCAATGACAACGCACATCCTGATACTTTTTAGCTATAAAAATAGAGTTCGTAAATTTGTATAACAGTTCACAGTAATACATTCTCAGTAAAACAATTTTCAATAATGATATGGAGTACTAAATATGGGTCTTTTTGATTTTATTAAAGGAATTGGTAAGAAAAATACAGCACCAGCTGAGCCACAAGCAGCACCAGCAACGCCATCAGAACCATCTGCACAAGAAATAGCCAATAAGTTATTGGGACACATTAAAGCGTTAGGTTTACCAGTAACAGGACTTTCCGTAAGTTATAACGGTGCTTCTGATTTGGCGACAATTCATGGTCAAGTACAAACTCAGGCAGATAAAGAGAAAATCATTCTTGCTGTGGGAAACATTGATCATGTTGCGCAAGTTGATGACCAAATGACAGTTGCAACACCTGAACCTGAAAGTAAGTTTTATACGGTTAAATCAGGTGATAATTTGTCTAAAATTTCAAAAGAATTTTATGGTGATGCCAACCAATATAATAAAATTTTTGAAGCGAACCGTCCTTTGTTAAAAAATGCGGATGATATTTTCCCAGGACAAGTTTTACGTATTCCTGCATAATATTTGTTCGCTGATCTTTGATCATAAAAGGCACTTCGGTGTCTTTTATATTTTTTAATGATTTTATTGTTGTTTGAAGTGTTTTTTAAAGTGTATTGAAAATATTTTTTTATAACAAAAGGATGTAAAAAAAAATCACATAAAATTGCTATGTGATCTTTTGAAGTTAATCGCTTTATTCTAAAAAATTCAATATTGTATATTATTTATTGGGTTGTGGAGTAAGACGAAGATAGGGCTTAACCGCCGTATAACCTTTTGGGAAGCGTTGCTTCAGCTCCGCTTCATCTTTGATCGACGGGATAATGACCACATCTTCACCATCTTGCCAATTTGCAGGTGTGGCAACTTTATAATTGTCAGTCAGTTGTAATGAATCAATCACACGTAGAATTTCTTTAAAATTACGTCCAGTTGATGCAGGGTAGGTAATGATTAAGCGAACTTTCTTATTGGGATCAATAATAACTAAAGACCGCACGGTGAGAGTTTCACTGGCATTTGGATGAATGAAATCATACAGCGTCGACACCTTACGATCTTTGTCTGCAATGATTGGAAAGTTTACAGTGGTATTTTGCGTTTCATTGATGTCGTTGATCCAACCTTTATGCGATTCCACATCATCCACTGAAAGGGCAATGGCTTTTACCCCCCGTTGTTCAAACTCATCTTTTAGTTTTGCGGTATAACCCAACTCAGTGGTACATACTGGCGTATAATCGGCAGGGTGTGAGAATAAAACACCCCAACTGTCGCCCAAGTAATCATAAAACTTAATTGGACCTTCACTAGATTCCTGAGTGAAATCTGGTGCAATGTCACCTAATCGTAAAGTCATTTTGAAACCTCAATATCTAAAAATGTTGTTTGTTATTTGGCTCGTCCAAACTACTATTACCCAGTTTTTTTATAATTAAAAATAGTGTTTTTGTATTTCTTTATGAAGAAAATAGATATTAATAAAAGAAGCATATGAAAAAAAACATATAATTGATCTCTACCTCACTGCAAATATCGGTTAAATTTGCTACATTAATGCGCCTTAGCTGATACGTGCTAGAACTAATCGTCAGAATTTTTTGATTGGATTTGTGCAAAACCCTTGTACTTCAAATTTCTACCACCATAATATCGTCTGAGAAAAATTTATTTCACAAAGATTTAGAGAGTTTATATGTTGGCAAGTCTGATCGGAGGAATCTTCGGTACTAAAAACGAGCGCGAACTAAAACGTATGCGTAAAATTGTCGATAAGATTAATGCGCTCGAGCCGACGACATCTGCACTCAGTGATGCAGACTTATCTGCAAAAACTGAAGAATTCAAACAAAGATATAAGAAAGGTGAAAGCCTAGATAAATTAATGCCAGAAGCGTTTGCGGTGTGTCGTGAAGCAGCAAAACGTGTCATGGGTATGCGTCATTATGATGTGCAGCTCATTGGTGGTATTACTTTGCATGAAGGAAAAATTGCAGAAATGCGTACAGGTGAAGGTAAAACCCTGATGGGTACTTTGGCTGTATATTTAAATGCAATTAGTGAGCAAGGTGTTCATGTCATCACGGTCAACGATTACTTGGCACAACGTGATGCTGAATTAAACCGTCCGCTTTATGAGTTCTTGGGTTTAAGCGTTGGTGTAATCTATTCGATGCAATCACCGATAGAGAAAGCTGAAGCATATCGTTCAGATATTACTTACGGTACCAATAATGAATTTGGTTTCGATTATCTGCGCGATAACATGGTTTTCTCTATGGCTGAGAAAAAGCAACGTGGTTTGATTTATGCGATTATCGATGAGGTCGATTCGATCTTGATCGATGAAGCACGTACACCGTTGATTATTTCGGGTCAAAGTGATGACTCATCACAGCTTTATGTTGCAATCAATAGTATTCCACCGAAGTTGCATGCTCAAAAAGAAGAAAAAGTCGCAGATGGCGGTCATTTCTGGATTGATGAAAAGCAACGCCAAGTTGAAATGACTGAAGTCGGTTATGAAACTGTTGAAGATGAATTGATTAAAATGGGCTTGTTGGCTGAAGGCGAAAGCTTATATTCACCATCAAATCTAAATCTCGTTCATCATGTGTCTGCTGCAATTCGTGCACATTTCCTTTATCAACGTAATGTTCATTACATCGTACATGATGGTGAAGTAATTATTGTTGATGAGAATACTGGTCGTACCATGCCAGGTCGTCGTTGGTCTGAAGGTTTACACCAAGCCGTTGAAGCCAAAGAGGGCTTAGAAGTTCAACCTGAAAACCAAACTTTGGCAACTACGACATTCCAAAACTATTTCCGTTTATACAAAAAACTTTCAGGTATGACAGGTACTGCTGATACTGAAGCTGCGGAAATGAAAGAAATCTATGGTTTGGATGTGGTGCTTATTCCAACCCATCGTCCGATGATTCGTAATGACCAAAACGATTTAATTTATTTAAACCGTAATGGTAAATACAATGCAATTATTGAAGAAATTCAGAAAATTCATGAAGCAGGTGTTGCACCTATCTTGATTGGTACTGCAACCATTGAAGCATCAGAAATTTTATCTGATAAGTTGCGAGATGCAGGTATTACCCATGAAGTCTTGAACGCTAAACAACATGAGCGTGAAGCAGATATTATTGCTCAAGCAGGTTCACCACGTGCAGTAACCATTGCAACGAATATGGCTGGTCGTGGTACAGATATTTTGCTTGGTGGTAACTGGAAAGCAAAACTTGCCAAAATTGAAAACTATACTGCTGAAGACGAAGCTCGTCTTAAAGCGGAATGGGAACAAAACAACGAAATGGTGTTGAGTTCAGGTGGTTTACACATCATTGGTTCTGAGCGCCATGAATCGCGTCGGATCGATAATCAGTTGCGTGGGCGTTCTGGTCGTCAAGGTGACCCCGGTGTTTCACGTTTCTTCTTGTCATTAGAAGATGATTTGATGCGTATTTTCGCAGGTGATCGTGTTGTGGCAATGATGCGTGCGATGGGATTACAAGAGAATGAAGCCATTGAACATAAAATGGTGTCACGCTCTATTGAAAATGCACAGCGCAAAGTTGAAGCACGTAACTTTGATATTCGTAAAAACTTATTGAAATACGATGATGTAAATAATGAACAACGTAAAATTATTTATTCGCAGCGTGATGAAATCTTAGAGGAAAGTTCACTTCAAGATTATATTGAAGAAATGCACCGTGAAGTCGTGAAAGGTTTAATCGAAACCTATATTCCACCTGAATCTATCCATGATCAATGGGATATTCAAGGGCTTGAAAATGCATTGAATGAAGATTTGGGGATTAATCTTCCTGTAAGTCAATGGTTGGAAGAAGATCGTCGTCTAGATGAAGAAGCCTTGGTTGAGCGTATTTCTGATGAGATCGTTACACGTTACCGTAATCGTCGTGAACAGATGGGGGATGATACTGCTGCGACACTTGAACGTCACTTCATGTTGGGTTCATTAGACCGTCATTGGAAAGACCATTTGGCTGCGATGGACTATTTGCGTCAAGGGATTCACTTACGTGGTTATGCACAAAAGAACCCTGAACAAGAATATAAGAAGGAAGCCTTCAATTTATTCGTCAATATGTTGGGTGTGATTAAGTCAGACGTGGTTACTGATATTTCTCGTGTGCATATCCCAACACCTGAAGAGCTTGCTGAAATGGAAGCTCAACAACAGGCTCAAGCTGAATCTATGCGTCTTAACTTTGCACATGATGAAGTGGATGGTTTAAGCGGTACGGTCAGTAATGAAATTGTTGATGCACAATTCACTGATAGTGATGAGGTTGTTGCACCAGAAAGCCGAAATGCACCTTGTCCTTGTGGCTCAGGTTTGAAATACAAACAATGTCACGGCAAAATCTAATTAGTGAATAGACCCTGAAAGTGTTACGAAAAAGCAGAACAATTGTTCTG